>VFQN01000058.1_pt1 | contig 260030 bp, 249 predicted proteins | sample 3512371 | NCBI WGS metagenome assembly VFQN01 (sample SAMN10412370, study PRJNA504923) | tailings metagenome | isolation source: Replicate 2 from Balatoc abandoned mine | place: Philippines: Itogon, Benguet | collected 2017-08-28
CGTCGAAGACGAAGAACATGTTCATGCCGCCCAGTTCCTCGATCCAGCGATGCTCCGCGGCGTCGAGGAAGACGACCTGATCGTGACCCTTGGCGATCGCTTCCTGCTGCGCGATCAGACTGGCGGCATAATTGCCGCCGCATTTGGCGGCGCCGGTACCGCCGGGCGCGGCGCGGGTATAGTCTTCCGATACCCAGAGCGAGACGGCGGGCGCGCCCGACTTGAAATAATTGCCGACCGGCGAGGCGATGACGAGGAAATGATATTCGGCCGCCGGCTTGACGCCCAGAAACACCTCGCTCGCATACATGAAGGGGCGCAGATAGAGCGCGCCGCCTTGCACCTTCGGGAACCAGTCGGCATCGACGCGGACAATCTCGCGCACCGCGGCAAGGAACAGGTCCTCGGGCAGTTCGGCCATCGCCATACGGCGGGCGCTGGCGTTGAAGCGTGCGGCATTCGCCTCGGCACGGAACAGTGCCATCGATCCGTCGTCGAGCCGATAGGCCTTCAGCCCTTCGAATATCTCCTGCGCATAATGAAGGACCGCGGTCGCCGGATCGAGCGACAAGGGGCCGCGCGGCATCACCTGCGCATCGTGCCAGCCCTGGCCTTCCTTGTAGCGGATAGAGACCATATGATCGGTGAAGACGCGGCCGAAGACCGGGTCCGCAATCGCCGCCGCGCGTACATCGTCCGCCGTCGGGTTCGGATGCGGAAGACGGGTGAAAGCGGGTGCGGACATGGAAAAACCTAACCTCTTGGCAGTGACTCGGTGCGCGCCTCTTGCCAAAGCGCGGCGCCGCGCGCAACGGTAGTCGCCATGGCCGATGAAAATTTTCTTTCACAAGTTCCCGCTGCCTCTGCCCTTTTCTTGCGCGAAGAGGAGGTGCGCCGCGGCATCGAATTCCTGTTTTTCGGCCATGGCGCGTTGTGGCGCGCGGGCGATGCGCGGCTGGCCGAAAACGGCCTCGGACGCGCGCATTACCGCGCGCTTTACTTCATCGCGCGCCAGCCGGGCCTGACGATTTCGGACCTGCTCGCGCTGCTCGGCATCACCAAACAGTCGCTTGGCCGGGTCATCAAGGATCTGGAGGCGCGCGAGATGCTCGTCACGCGCCCGGGCAACCGCGACCGGCGGCAGAAGGAACTGCGCCTCACCCCGGCAGGACGCACCACCGAGGCAGCAGTCTTCGGGCAGCTACGCGACGCGATGAGCCGCGCCTACACCCATGCGGGTCAGGCGGCGGTCACCGGCTTCTGGCAGGTCAACGAAGCGTTGATGTCGCCGCGCGAGCGGCAGCGCGTCGCCAGGCTGGGCAGCGAAAGCTGAGCGGGCGATAGCCGCCCGGCGCTGTCACGGCCCACGCCTTTGCGGGCGCGCCGGTCAATCTTCGCCGCGAGCAAGATCGGCGAGTTCGCGGCCGCGATCGCGCGCCGCGCGCAGTACATTGGTCATCAGCGCCACGAGTTCGCCCCCTTCGTCGAGGATGTCGAGCCCGGCCTGCGTAGTGCCGCCCTTGCTCGCGACCTGCGCGACGAGCGCGCCCGGCTTTTCGCCGCTGCGCGCGAGCAGGGCGGTCGCTCCGCCAAAGGTCGCGGTCGCAAGCTTGAGCGCATCGTCGCCCGAAAGGCCAAGGCGCTCGCCCGCCGCTGCATAGGCTTCGATCAGACGAAAGACGAAGGCCGGACCGCTGCCGGTGAACGCGGTAACGAGGTCCATCATGCCGTCGTCGGGCAGCGCAACGATCTCGCCGAGCGGCTTGAGCAGCGCTTCGATCGCGGCACTGTCGGCATCACCCGTACTGGTCACGGCCGAAACCCCGGCGCCGATGCGCGCGGCGAGATTGGGAAGGATGCGGACCTGCGCCCGCGCTTCGGGAAAACGGACCGCGAGATCGGCGAGCGATACGCCGGCGAGGATCGAGAGCAGATGCACCTCACCACCCGCGACCGCCGCCAGATCGCCGGCGACCTCGCCCAATTGCTGCGGCTTCATGCCGAGCATGATCCAGTCGGCGGCCTGACCCGCCGCCCGCCAATCGGCAAGCGCGGTGAAATGCGCGGTGCCTTCGCGCGGCGCCGCGACCGGATCGACGATGGCGACCCGCGCCGGATCGAGCCCCGCGGCGAGCCAGCGATCGAGCATTGCGCCCGCCATATTGCCGCAACCGACCAGCAGCATCCGGCCGGCAAATTTCCCCAAAGTCTTCGTCATGATTCCTTGTTCTTCATTCTTCGTTACGGACGGCAACTGCTTTCCGGACCCGAAAGCAGGTCGAGGCAGCGGCCATCGATCTTGGCCGCGTCGACCGGCAGGTCGATGAGCGCGGCAAGCGTCGGCAAGATATCCACCGTCATCACGGCATTCGGCTGTTCGAAAGCGGTGAGCCCCTTGCGCCAGAAGAGGATCGGCACGCGGCGGTCATAGTCCCACACCGAACCGTGCGTCGCGACATAGCCGAGGCCCGATTCGGGGATCGGCGTGACGCGCGGCTTGAGCACGACGACGAAATCGCCCGAACGCTGTGCATTGTAGGAGGCGCGCAGCTTGTCCATCAGCGTCCAGACGTCGGGCGACCGCTTCGAGATCGGATGGTTCGCCAATTCTTCGCCGGTCACCACCGCCTCGACCTGTCGGTGGGCACGGTAGCGCGTCACCAGTTCGGCCAGCGCCGCCTTGCGCTGTGCGGGGGTCAAGGCCTTCGACAGATACATGTCGCCGAACGGGCCATCGCCATAAAGCAGCGGCTGCGGCAGGCCGAGCTTTTCGGCCACCGCCTTGCCCATCGCTTCGGGATCGAGCGCGGCATCGACGCGTTCGGCGGCGGGCCAGGCATTCTGACGGTTGCGTTCGGGCAGATCATGGCCGCCATGGTCGGCGGTCAGCACGACGGCATAGTCGATGCCGGTCGCATCGAGCCGCGCGAAGAAGTCGCCGAGCTGCTGGTCGAGCGCGTGCATCTGGATGCACATCTCGGCGCCCTCGGTGCCCGTGCTGTGGCCGACATAGTCGGTCGCCGACAGGCCGAGGATCAACAAATCGGTCGTACCGCCCTCACCCAGCTTGCGCGCGGCGCGCAGCGCGGCACCAGCGGCGAGCACCGCCCCGTCCGACTCCGGCGAGGCCATGAAGCGGCGGAAATCACCGCCATCGCGTTGAAAGCGGCCGGTACCGACCGTGCCGCCCTTGTCGATCGGGATCGCGATATCGTGCGACGCGCAATCGGCGGGCAGATCCATCGCGGGGCGCGCCTGCGCAATCGCCGCGGCGATCGCGCGGCTTGCCTGCTGCGCGACGGGCGACAGCGTGGTGCCGCGATAGCTGGTGAGGCCGCCCGGGAACAGCCACATCAGCTCGTCCGCCTTGCGCCCGCCCATCATGATCGCGGCGCGATCCTTGCCCGCGACCGAGACGACCTGCGCCTTCGGATCGCGCGCCTTCATCAGATCACCGAGCGTCGGGACCATCAGATGATTCACCGATGCCGCATATTTGCCGCCACCCGAACTCGTATCCGGCACGGTTTCGTCCTCGGCGCAATAGACGCGCTTGTCGGACCGGGCGACCGAGAGATCGAAATAATTATTCGCGATGATCCCGGTGTGCGCCGGATGATTTCCGGTCAGGATTGTCGAATGGCCGGGGCAGGTTTCGGTCGCGCCGTGCGACTGATACCCCGCCGGGAACACCACGCCCGACGCGAGCCGCGCGAGTCCGCCGGTGTAATGACTGCGATATTCGGCGAACAGATCGGCCGAAAACTGGTCGACGGAGATTGCGATGATCAGCTTGGGCGGCGGAGATGCCGCCGTAACCTTTGCGACTGGTGGCGCCGAATCCTGTGCAAGGCCGGCTCCAGCGGTCGCGAGACAAAGGGTGGCGGCGAGAACGGTGGTCAGGCTTTTGAGCTTCACGGGGAACATCTCCATGGCTGGGGTCGTCAGCGCGGGCTGTCCTCTCGACGAAAGCCGCCTATATGGCAAGCCTCGAACGACAGGCAGACACAGGACAGGCATGGATCGCGCGAAAGACGGCTTTGTGACAGACCGAAGGGCATCGGCGACGGTGCGCGCGCTGCTGGCGCTGTTCGCCCTGGTTCTGCTCGCCTTCGCTCCTGCTCGGGCGCAGACCACGCATATCGCGCCGCGGCTGGTCGCCGAATCGGGGGTACCGTCGCCCGGCGGAGCGACGACGATTGCCCTCGCGATGACCCCCGAAAAGGGTTGGCACGGCTATTGGTCGAACGGCGGCGATGCCGGTTTCGGCATGCAAGTCGAATGGAATGCGCCGCCGGGCGTCACCGTAGGCGCCTTTCGCTATCCGGTTCCCGAGGCGCTGACGCTCTTTGGGCTGATGAACCATGTCTATGAACATCCCTATGCGCTGCTCGCCGATGTCCGCGTCGACAAGAGTGTCGCGCCGGGAACCGACCTGACGCTGACCGGCATCGCCAACTGGCTCGCCTGCACCGACAAGATCTGCGTTCCCGAAAAGGCGGTGATCTCGGTCGCGATGAAGGCCGGCGACGGAGCCATCGCAGAGGGCGCGCAGCAGCAATTCGACGCATGGCGCGCCAGGCTGCCGCAGCCGCTCGACCGCGCGGGGGCGTGGGAACGCCGCGGCGCGATGGTGCGGTTCGGCATCCCGCTGCCCGAAGGTACCACACTCGACGTTCCGCACCTCTTCCTCGAAACGCAGGGTGTGATCGACTATCCCGCGCCGCAGAACTTCAGCCGCAACGGCGATTGGATCATCGTCGAGGCGCGCGCGAAGGGTGACGCGGCCGGCCCGATACAGGGGTTGCTCAAACTGTCGGACGGTCGTGGGCTTAGCGTGCACTTCGAGCCCGAGGCGGTACGCCTGGCGGGCGAGCCGATTGCGGCCGCTTCGCGGTCCATTGACATGGCGCTGTTCTGGACCGCGCTCGGCGGCGCGATCATCGGCGGATTGATCCTCAACCTGATGCCCTGCGTCTTCCCGATCCTGAGCCTGAAAGCGCTCAGCCTCGCCCGTTCGGGCGGCGATGCGCGCGACGCGAAGATCGAGGCGGTGGCCTATACGGCGGGTGCCGTCCTGACCGCACTGCTACTCGGCGGCGCGCTTCTCGCGCTGCGGGCCGCGGGGGAACAGGTCGGCTGGGCGTTCCAATTGCAACATCCGGTCAGCGTCTTCGTGCTGATGCTGCTTGCGATCGCGATCACGCTGAACCTTGCCGGGGTCTATGAACTGCCGTCGTTCGGTGCCGGTCAGAGGCTCGCGAGCCAAAACGGCGCGGCGGGTGGCTTCTGGACCGGCGCTCTTGCCGCCTTCGTCGCGACCCCGTGCAGCGGCCCCTTGCTCGGCGCCGCGCTTGGCGCGACGCTGGTGCTGCCTGCGTGGGCGGCGCTCCCGATCTTTGGCGGGCTGGGCTTGGGGCTCGCCCTGCCGTTCCTTGCCGTCGGTTTCGTCCCCGCGCTTCGCAATCGCCTCCCCAGGCCGGGGCCATGGATGGCAAAGTTCCGAAAATGGATGGCGTGGCCGATGGCCCTGACCGCGCTGGGCCTTGGCTGGTTGCTCTGGCGGCAGACCGGATCCGTTACGCACGGATGGCTCCTGCTTTTCATCATGCTGCTCTATATCGCCGAAATGCTGCGCCGGTGGCGGCTCGGAAGGATCAGCCGCAACGCCACGCTTATGCTGGTAGTCTTTGCCATTGCCTTTTTCGGCTTCAAGGCGTGGGACCAGTTCGCGATGCCGGTTGCTCCGACGGCAGAAGCGGCCGCGGAGACTTTCTCGCCCGACGCGCTCGCCAAAGCGCGTGCGACTGGAAAGCCCGTATTCGTCTATTTCACCGCCGACTGGTGCCTGTCGTGCAAGGCGAACGAGGCGGGTGCGATCAACCGCGCGGCGGTGCAGGAGGCGTTCGACAAGGCGGGCGTCGTCACACTCGTCGGCGACTGGACCAACGGCAACCCCGCCATCACGCGTGCCTTGGCCGAGCATGGCCGCAACAGCGTGCCGCTTTACCTCTGGTACGCGCCGGGCAAGGCCGAAGCCGAAATCCTGCCACAGATCCTGACACCGGGGCTGCTCACCGACAAGGCCGGGGCGATATGATCTCCCTTTTCGTCATTGCGAGCGAAGCGAAGCAATCCAGAGCGGCGGACGCAACGCTGGATTGCCGCGCGGCTTCGCCGCTCGCAATGACGAGGAAAATGTGATGGCCAAACAGCGTGCAGACCAACTGCTCGTCGATCGCGGACTCGCCGAAAGCCGGACGCGCGCGCAGGCGCTGATCCTGGCAGGGCTCGCCTTCGTCGGCGACCGCAAGATCGACAAGGCGGGGCAGCAGCTCGCCGAGGATGCCGCGATCAGCGTCAAGGGCCGCGACCATCCATGGGTGTCGCGCGGCGGGATCAAACTCGACCATGCGCTGACGCATCTGGGCTGGGATATTGCGGGCGCGGTGGCGATCGACGTGGGATCGTCGACCGGGGGTTTTACCGACGTGATGCTGAACCGCGGCGCGGCACGCGTCTATGCGGTCGATTCGGGGACCAACCAGCTCGCCTGGAAGTTGCGGCAGGACGACCGCGTCATCGTCCACGAACAGACGAGCGCGCGCGTCCTGACCGCCGATCATATTCCCGAGCCGGTCGATCTGATCGTCTGCGACGCGAGCTTCATCGCGCTGTCGAAGGTGCTGCCGGTGCCGATGGCCTTTGCCAAAGCGGGCGCGCGCCTCGTCGCGCTGATCAAACCGCAGTTCGAAGCCGAACGGCACGAGGTCGGCAAAAAGGGCGTGGTACGCGACGCCGCGGTGCACGCCCGCGTCTGCTCCGAGGTGCGCGACTGGCTGGAACGTTCGGGCTGGCGCGTCGTTGAGACGGTCGAAAGTCCGATCACCGGACCCGAAGGAAATGTCGAATTTCTGATTGCGGCTACGAAATCCGCAGCTTGACGCGGGCGGTGCGCGCCGCGACAGCATGACCGACACAGATTCGCGCGCGAAGGACCAGATGCATGAGCGAGATTGCCACCCCCGGTCAGCTACGCATGTCCTATTGGCGCTGGGCGATGTTCACCGTCCCGGCGCTCGTCCTGATCGGCAGCCTGATGGGTCTGCTCTCGAACAGCGGCTATGACAATCGCTGGTTCATGGCGCTCGACCGACCCGCGATCGTTCCGCCCGGCTGGGTCTTCGGGGTCGTGTGGACGACGCTCTATGTCCTGCTCGGCCTGTCGCTGGCGATGATCCTCCACGCGCGCGGCGCGCGCGGGCGCGGCTTCGCGCTGGCGCTGTTCTTCGTGCAGCTGATCGCCAATTTCGCCTGGTCGCCGCTCTTTTTCGGCATGCATCAGGTGACCGCCGCGCTCTATCTCGTCATTTTCATCCTGATGGTGACGATCGCGACGACCTTTGCCTTTGCGCCGATCCGCAAGGCGGCGGCGTGGCTGCTCGTTCCCTATATGATATGGCTCAGCTTCGCGACGATCCTGAATTTCCAGATCGATCAGCGCAACCCCGACGCCGAAACCCTTGTGCCGGCCGCCGCGACCTCCCAGATAGGATGACGACCCGATTTGGGTGAATATAGGGGACGACCCCGACAAAGGACAGGATAATGCAAAGCGAAAACCGGTTTTTCGACGATCTGGCCAAGATGGTCAACGGTATCGCAGGCACCGTCGCCGGTGCCGGACGCGAAGCCGAAACCGCGATGCGCGAACGCGCGAAGGAATTCGTCGGCCGCATGGACTTTGTGAGCCGCGAGGAATTCGAGGCGGTGAAGGAAATGGCGGCCAAGGCACGCGCCGAAGCCGACGCGCTGAAGGCGCGGCTGGACAAGCTCGAAGCCGCGGCAAAGCCGGCCGCCGCCGCGAAGGCGCCGGCCAAGCCCCGCGCCGCACCCAAGAAGTAACGGAGCGGGCTTTCCCCCGCGCGACTCGCCACCCGGCCAAAGTCGCGCTAAGGGCGCAGCCATGACCGACGATATTTACGACGACGAGGACGGCCAGGAAGCCGCGCCGATGGATATGCTGGCGTCCTATTTTGCGGCGCACGACTGGCCGCACGAAATGATCGGCGAGGACGAGATCGTCGCGACCGCGCAAGGCAGCTGGACGACCTATGAACTGCGCGCGGTGTGGCGGCCCGAGGACGGGGTGCTGCAACTGCTCGCCTTCCCCGACATCCGCGTCGTCGAGGACAAGCGCAGCGTCGCGCACGAAGCGCTCGCGATGATCAACGAACAGCTCTGGCTCGGCCATTTCGAGCTATGGTCGAACAGCGGCACCGTCCTCTATCGTCACGCGATGCTGATCGGCAGCGATGCGGCCATGCCGCTCGACATCACCGAAACGCTGGTCGAAAGCGCCATCGACGAATGCGAGCGCTTTTACCCCGTGTTCCAGTTCGTGCTGTGGGGCGGCAAGACGCCCGCCGAGGCGCTGGCCGCGTCGCTGATCGAAACGCGCGGCGAGGCCTGACCCGTCGCGCCGGGCGCGCTTGCTTACCGCTTTTCGAAGGGCTTGAGGCCGGGGCCGATCTGATTGGCCCCGATCGCCAGCGGTTCGCCGCTCCAGTCGGCGACGAACACCGACGAACGGCCGATGCCCTGCGGGATGCTCGCGCGATTGCCCTCGATCACCAGCCCGCGCGACGGATTGTCGCGGCTCTCGGCCGCGACCGCGATCAGCGCCGAGTAATTTTCCTTGTCGCGCCCCTGGACGAGCAGATTGCCCGTGATCCGTCCGGTCGAACCCGAGGGCAGATCGATGAGATAATTGGTCGCGGTCCCCTGCGTATCGTCGAAACTATTGTCGCTGATTTCGACCTCGCGCGCGCGGGCCTTCAGATAATGGCCGCCGCTGCCCTTTTCGAAGCGCGTGTGCGTCACGACGACGCGTCCATATTCGCCGGTATAGACGCTGTGCGCGCAGCTCAGTCCGCGGTCGCAGCGGCCGAGGCGCGAAAAGGTCGAGCGGTCGATCGTCAGCGTCGCCGCGGGATCATTGGCCGTCAAAATCCCTTCCTCGCTGTTACGGAACAGGCTGTTCGCCACGTCGAGATTGCCCTGTTCGAGCCGGATGCCCGCGCCATTGCCGTCGGGAACGCGCATATTCTGGAACACCAGACCGTCGACGCGCGCGGCGCGGCCGCGCAGCACCAGCGCCGCCTTGCCCTCGCAGCTCACGCCGTCGAAGATCGCGCGCCCTGCCTCGGTCGCGACGAAGGCGACACGACCGGCGGTCTGAACGGCGCAATCGCGATGATAGCCTGTCGCGATGCGGATCGTGCCGTCTCCATCGCCGATCGCATCGACCGCCTCCTGAAGCCGCCCGAAAGCGCGGCCACTTTCGGCGACCACATAGGGCGCTGTCCCCGCCTGCGCGGGCAACGGCGCCGGCGCGAACAGCATCGGCAGGGTGAGAAGCGGCAGCATGGGCCGACGAAGGAACATCTGGATCATCGCCGCGCCATAGCCCTTTTGCGGCCCCACGTCCTTCGCGAAGCTGGTTAACGGCGGCGTTGTCCCTTTGTCGGACAGCCCTTCCCCGCCTAGTTAACCCCCATCAGTCGAGGTTCGGGCGCAGCCAGCGGCGGGCGGTGTCGATATCGACCCCGCGCCGCACGGCATAGTCGGCAAGCTGATCCTCACCCACGCGCGCGACCCCGAAATAGCTTGCGTCGGGATGGCCGAAATAGAAGCCCGAAACCGCTGCGGTCGGCAGCATGGCAAAACTCTCGGTCAGGGTCGCGCCCGAATTGGCGCCGGCATCGAGCAGGTCGAAGAGGATCGGCTTCAGACTGTGGTCGGGACAGGCGGGATAGCCCGGCGCGGGCCGGATGCCGCGATATTCTTCCTTGATGATCGCCTCTGGCGTCAATTGTTCGGCGGGCGCATAACCCCAAAGGTCAGTGCGGACATGCGCGTGGAGCCGTTCGGCAAAGGCTTCGGCGAAGCGGTCGGCGAGTGCCTTGAGCAATATGTCGCTATAGTCGTCGTGCGCCGCCTTGAAGCGCGCGAGATGCGGTTCGATGCCGTGGATCGCGACCGAAAAGCCGCCGATCCAGTCGCCGTCATGGCTGACGAAATCGGCCAGGCACATATTCGCGCGTCCTTCGCGCTTCGCGATCTGCTGGCGCAGGAAGGGAATGCGGACATGCCGTTCTTCCTCGGGAAGGTGAATGATAACGTCGTCGCCTTCGCGCCGGCACGGCCACAACGCCGCGACGCCGCGTGCGTGGAGCCAGCCCTCGCCGATGATCTTTTCGAGCATCGCGCGGGCGTCGGCATAGAGGTTCGTCGCGCTTTCGCCGACGATATCGTCGTCGAGGATCGTCGGGAAATTGCCCGCCAGCTCCCACGCGCGGAAAAAGGGGGTCCAGTCGAACCATTCGACGAGTTCAGCCAGATCCCAATTGTCGAACACATGGACGCCGGGCTTTTCTGGCGGGAACGGCCGGATATGCTCGTCGACGACGAACCCGTTGGCGCGCGCATCGTCAATCGGCACCAGCGCGCTCTGCCCCTTGTTGGCGCGCACGTCGCGGATATGTTCGTAATCCGACTTGTAACCGCGAACGAACACATCGCGCCCGGTGTCGCTGACGAGCGAGGTCGCGACACCGACCGCGCGGCTCGCATCGAGCACGTGCAGGACCGGCCCCTGATAGGCGGGGTCGATGCGCAGCGCGGTGTGGACCTTCGACGTCGTCGCGCCGCCGATCAGCAGCGGCATCGTCATGCCGGCGCGCTGCATTTCCTCGGCCACCGTCACCATCTCGTCGAGCGAGGGGGTGATGAGGCCCGACAGGCCGATCATATCGGCGTCATTCTCGTTCGCCGCCTCGAGGATTTTCGACCAGGGTACCATCACGCCCAAGTCGACGATTTCGAACCCGTTACATTGCAGCACGACGCCGACGATATTCTTGCCGATGTCGTGGACGTCGCCTTTCACGGTCGCCATCACGACCTTGCCCTTGCCCTTCGCGCCGGGCTCCTTGGCGGCTTCGATGAAGGGCAGCAGGTGCGCGACCGCCTTCTTCATGACGCGCGCCGATTTGACGACTTGCGGCAGGAACATCTTGCCCGACCCGAACAGGTCGCCGACGACGTTCATGCCGTCCATCAGCGGTCCCTCGATCACCTCGATCGGGCGATCCATCAGCAGCCGCATCTCTTCGGTGTCGTCGACGACATGCGCGTCGATGCCCTTGACCAAAGCATGTTCGAGCCGCTTTTCGACCGGCCAGCCGCGCCATTCCTCGGCCGCCTTTTCCTGCGCCGCATTGCTGCCCTTGTAGCGTTCGGCGAGCGCGATCAGCCGCTCGGTCGGGCTCAGTTCCTCGCCCTCGACCTTGCGGTTGAGGATGACATCCTCGCACGCGGTGCGCAGTTCGGGGTCGATCGTGTCATAGACGTCGAGCTGCCCCGCGTTGACAATCGCCATGTCGAGCCCGGCGGGGATCGCGTGATAGAGGAAGACGCTGTGCATCGCGCGGCGCACCGTCTCGTTACCGCGAAAGCCGAACGAGAGGTTCGACAGCCCGCCCGAAAAATGAACGTGCGGACAGCGAACCCGGATTTCCTTCACCGCCTCGATGAAATCGACGGCATAATTGTCATGCTCCTCAAGCCCTGTCGCGACCGCGAAGATATTGGGATCGAAGATAATGTCCTCGGGCGGAAAACCGATGGTCATCAGCAGCTTGTAGGCACGCTCGCAAATCTCGATCTTGCGCTCTTTGGTGTCGGCCTGTCCGACCTCGTCGAACGCCATCACGACCACCGCGGCGCCATAGGCCATGCATTTGCGCGCATGGTCCAGGAAAGCCTCCTCGCCCTCCTTCATGCTGATCGAATTGACGATCGGCTTGCCGGGGACGCATTTCAGCCCTGCTTCGATCACCTCCCACTTCGACGAATCGATCATCACCGGCACGCGCGCGATGTCGGGTTCGGCGGCGATCAGCTTCAGGAAGGTCGTCATCGCGCGGGTCGCGTCGAGCAGGCCTTCGTCCATGTTCACGTCGATGACCTGCGCGCCATTTTCGACCTGCTGGCGCGCGACCTCGACCGCCGCGGTGAAATCGTCGGCGAGGATTAGCCGCTTGAAGGCGGCGGAGCCGGTGACGTTGGTGCGTTCGCCGATGTTGACGAACGAGGAGGAGAGAGTTGCGGTCATCGAACAGTCCAAAGAAAATCAGGCAGCAAGCGGGCGGGCAAGAACGCGGTCGTCGTAGAGCTTTCCCCCGACGTTGAACTGGCGTGTCCCGACGTCGACGAAGCCCTGCTTGCGATAGAAAGCGAGCGCCCGTTCGTTGCGGGCGTAAACGCCGAGCAACAGGCGGCGATGCCCTGCCGCAGCGTCAAGAGCGCAGCGCATCAGTGCGGCGCCAAGTCCGCTGCCATGAAAACGCGACAGCGAATAGATGCGCTTGAGTTCAATGTCGCCCGCCTCGGCAGCGGCGAGGTCGGGCCGGCCGATCAGCGCGAAGCCGATCGGCGCGCCGCCCGGCTGCGCCTCGGCAAGCCAGGCGCGCGCGCCCGACGCCAGATAGGCGCGATAGGCGGCCTCCTGATGCTGCGCCGCGCAATGCCCGACGATCGCCTCGCCGTCGAGAATGCCCGCGAAGGTTTCGAGGAAGGTCGCGGCGCCGATCAATGCCAACGCGGCGGCATCAGCCTCTCCGGCCTCGCGAATCGCCCATGTCGGTCCGTCCTCCATCAGGATGCCGCCGCCATCGTGAAGGGCTCCAGTCCGGCAAGCCGCGTGCGCACCGGCACCTCGGGAATCCGCCGCGCAGGAAGGCCCTGCACGGCCTTGGCCATCGCCGCGATATGCGCCGGGGTCGATCCGCAACAGCCGCCGAGGATGTTCACCTGACCATGGTCGGCCCATTCGCGGACCAGCGCCGCAGTCGTGTCGGGCAGTTCGTCATATTCGCCAAGCTCGTTGGGCAGGCCGGCGTTCGGATAGACCATCACCAGCGTGTCGGCGAGGTCGGAGAGCACGCGGACATGCGGGCGAAGCTGCGCCGCGCCGAACGAACAGTTGAGCCCCACTGTCAGCGGCTTCGCATGACGCACCGCATACCAGAAAGCCTCGACCGTGTGGCCCGACAGGTTGCGACCCGACAGGTCGGTGAGCGTCATCGAGATCATCAGCGGCAGCTCGCGCCCGACCTTCGTCTCCGCCTCGAGCGTCGCGGCGATGCCGGCCTTGGCATTGAGCGTGTCGAAGATCGTCTCGATCAGGATGAAATCGGCTCCGCCTTCAGCCAGCGCGATTACCTGTTCGCGATAGACGTCCTTCAATTCGTCGAAATCGATCTCGCGATAGCCGGGATTGTTGACGTCCGGCGACAGCGACAGCGTCTTGTTCGTCGGCCCGACCGCACCCGCGACGAAGCGTCGGCGGCCGTCCTGCGCCGCGAACTTGTCGGCCGCTTCGCGCCCCAGGCGCGCGCTTTCATGATTGATGTCGGCGACCAGCGCTTCGGCGCCATAATCGGCCTGACTGATCCGGTTCGCGCTGAACGTGTTGGTCGAGACGATGTCCGATCCGGCCGCGAGATAGGCCTCGCCGATCGCGGTCACGACATCCTGCCGCGTCAGCGCAAGGATATCGTTATTGCCCTTCTGGTCGTGACCGAGGCCGAGCGATCCCGCATAATCGGCTTCGCCGAGTTTGCGGAGCTGAATCTGGGTGCCCCAGCCGCCATCGGTGAGCAGGACGCGGTCCTTCGCCGCCGCGATCAGGGCTTCGCGCGCCGAGATCATGCCGCCTTATCCTTTGCCGGCGCCACCGGCCGCAACCCCAGCATATGACAGATCGCATAGCTGAGTTCGGCGCGGTTAAGCGTGTAGAAGTGAAAATCGCGTACCCCGCCCGCGTAGAGGCGGCGGCACATTTCCGCCGCGACGGTCGCGGCGACGAGCTGGCGCGCGGCGGGCAGGTCGTCGAGCCCTTCGAACAGTGCGATCATCCACGCGGGGATCGCGGTGCCGCACATATCGGCCATGCGCCGCGTCTGCGACACGTTCGACACCGGCAGGATGCCCGGCACGATCGGCGCGTCGATGCCCGCCGCAGCCGCGGCGTCGCGGAAGCGCAGGAAGGCTTCGGGCGAGAAGAAGAATTGCGTGATCGCACGCGTCGCCCCGGCATCGAGCTTGCGCTTCAGATTGTCGAGATCAGCCTGCGGGCAATCGGCGTCCGGATGCACCTCCGGATAGGCGGCGACCGAAATGTCGAACGGCGCGATCCGCTTCAACCCGGCGACGAGCTCGACCGCGTTAGCAAACCCCTCGGGATGCGCCCGATACGCACCGCCGCCGGGCACATCGCCGCGCAGCGCGACGATATGTCGCACGCCCGCGTCCCAATAGGCGCGCGCAACCTCTTCGATCTCAGCGCGCGACGCCTCGACGCAGGTCAGGTGCGCGGCGGGCGGCACCGCGCTTTCGGACGCGATCCGTGCCACCGTCGCATGGGTGCGCTCGCGCGTCGATCCGCCCGCACCATACGTTACCGAAACGAAGCGCGGCGCCAGCGGCTCGAGCGTGCGGAACGTGTCCCACAGCTGCGCCTCCATCTTCTCGGTCTTGGGCGGAAAGAATTCGAAACTGACGCCGATGTCGCCTTCCAGATTGGCGAACAGCGGCGACGCCGCAGCGCGGCGCGCTTCGGCCAGCGCGTCGAGGGAGGTGGTCATGCGGCGAGCCTTTTGCCTTCGCCGTCGCCCGCGGCGACGGGGGGTTGATCCTGATCACGGCGGCGCGCGCCAAGCCACAGCTTGACCGCGAGCGCACCGCCTTCGAGTGTTTGCGTCCGTTCGAGCGTCAGCCCCGACGCGGCGAACCAACCGCCGATCTGCGCATCCGAAAAACCGAGGCGCGCATGCGCGGCCAAGGCGCGCAGATCCTCATCCTCGTGCGGCGCGAAATCGGCAACGAGCAAATGCCCGCCATCGCGCAGCACGCGCGCAGCTTCGGCGATGACCCGCTCGGGTTCGTGGGCAAAGTGCAGCGCCTGATGGATAACCACCGAATCGACGCCGGCGTCGGCAATCGGCAGCGCGAGGAAATCGCCCTGCACGAGATCGACCGGCACCGCCTGATCCGACAGTTTGGCGCGCGCGATGCGCAGCATTTCGGGGCTGCGGTCGAGCGCGGTGATCCGCTGCGCCGTCGGTGCGAAGATTTCGGCCATGCGCCCGGTACCGGTGCCGACGTCGAGCAGATGGCCCAGCGCGCGCCCGTACATCATCGCGACCATCGCGTCCTCGACCTCGCTTTCGGCGACGTGGCGCGACCGGATCGCATCCCATTCGGCCGCATGGTCGGCGAAATAGCGTTCGGCCACCGCCGCGCGCTCGGCGCGAACCGCGGCAAGCCGGCGCGCATCCTGCGCGATCACCAGCGCCTCGCGCGCTGAAAAGGGCCACGCTCCGGCGGCAGCAGCCATGTCGGCACCCGGCCCCTGTTCGGCGATGCGCAGGAAGACCCAACTCCCCTCGCGGCGGCGCTCGACGATCCCGGCTTCAGCCAGGATGCGGACGTGGCGCGAAACGCGCGGCTGGCTCTGTTCAAGCACCGCCGCCAGTTCGCCGATCGCCAGCTCCATCTCGCGCAGCAAAGCGACGACGCGCAGGCGCGTCGGGTCGGCCAGGGCCCGGAAAATGTCGATCAGCTCGCTCATCGCAGCATCATATAAAGACTTCTTTATATGTGGTCAACGAATTGTCGTGCAGCAACCGTGTGCGCGCGCGATTGCGACCAACGCCGCGCCTTGGACAAAAAGTCCGTTGCACCCCCACTTACAACCCTGTAATTCCGGCGCCCGATCAACGGGAGCAGGATCGCATTGGTCCGGTCCGCCCGCCGGTCGAGAAGTTCAATCAAGAGGGGTATCCCAAATGAAAAAGTCGATCACTCTGTCGCTCGTCCTCGCCGCGTCGCTGAGCGTTGCCGCTTGCTCGCAGAAGGCTGCTGACGAAGCCGCTCCGGCCGACACCGCGGCCACCGAAACCGTCGAAGGCGCTGCCGACGGCGCGATGGAAGCCGCTTCGAGCGCTGCTGACGCGACCGCTTCGGCCGCGACCGACGCCGCCGCTGCCGCCGGCGACGCTGCCGACAAGGCTGGCGAAGCTGCAGACAAGGCCAGCGAAGCCGCTGCGGCCGCCAAGGAAGCGACCGACGCCGCTGCCGCGAAGATGGAAGAAGCGAAGAAGTAAGCTTCCACCTTCGCCTGCCAAGGCAAGGAAATCGGGGGTCGTCGACACGCGTCGGCGGCCCCTTTTCCTTTTGCGATCAATGTCCCACGGCCGCCGCATCCCGCCGCACGGTTGCCAAGCCGGGCGGGCGCAGTTAGTCTCCGCGCCCAGTGGCCGGTTATCCGGCCGCTTGCACATCGAAAGGAACATATATGCGCAAGATCATCCTCGCCTCGATGGCCGCAGCGGCCTTCAGCCTCGCCGCTTGCTCGGAAAAGGCGCAGCAGGAAACGTCCGAAGCCGGCGATGCGATCGCCGCTGATGCCGCCAGCGCGGGCGATGCCGTCGCCGATGGTGCGGCCGACGCCGCTGACGCGACCGCCGATGCCGCGAAGGACGCCGGCAACGCCGTCGAAGGCACCGTGAATGCCGCCGGCGATGCCGCCGCTGCCGCGGGCGACAAGATCCAGGAAGAAACCAAGAAGGCCGAAGCCAACGACAAGTAAGTCGTCGGCAGGCCCTTGGCCTGATAGGGAAAGAGGGGCTTCGCCGGAATGGCGGGGCCCCTTTTCGCAGGAGCCGACATGACGAAATTTCCAACCCGCATGGTCTTGGCCGCGGCGCTGTGCCTCGTCGCCGGCTGCAGCCGCACCGACAATGAACCTGGCCCCGGCGGCGTCACGGTCAGCGAAGCCAGGGCGCTCGACGATGCGGCCGAAATGCTCGAAAGCCGCGACGGCACCGCTACGAACGCCGAGAGTGCCGCGAGCGGCGAAGACGGCGGCAAATAGGCTTTCGCCAAATCGATTGCCGCGATAGAAGCCAGGCGTCCCGCAACTGGCGCTGAAGATGGAGTTCCATCGGGGAGCGGGACCGATGCGAGCCGCGCGCCTGGGTGATCCGTCAGAAAAGGACCATCCCGATGACCGACGCGCCGCAAACCACCATCGTCTTCCTGCTGTTTCCCGGTATCACCCAGCTCGATTTCACCGCGCCGGCGCAGGCGCTGTGCCGCCTGCCCGGCGCGCGGCTGATCGGCGCCGCGGCCAGCCTCGACCCGATCCCGACCGACTGCGGCTTTGCGATCGTGCCGACGCATGATTTCGCCGCGGCGCCGCAGGCCGATATACTGTGCGTCCCCGGCGGGCATGGCGTCGCCGAAGCGCTGGGCGACCGGGCGACGATCGACTTCATCGCGCAGCAGGCGGCCGGCGCCACCTGGGTGACGAGCGTGTGCACCGGCGCCTTCCTGCTCGGCCGCGCCGGGCTGCTCGAAGGGCGGCGCGCGACCACGCATTGGGCCTATACGCATCTGCTGCCGATGGTCGGCGCGCGCCACGAAGCGGCGCGCGTCGTCGAGGACGGTCCCGTCGTGACGAGCGGCGGGGTGACGTCGGGCCTCGATTTCGCGCTGACGCTGGTCGCGCGGATGCGGGGCGACGCGGCCGCGCAGGCGATCCAGCTTGCAATCGAATATGATCCGGCCCCGCCCTTTGCCGGCGGCCATCCCGATCGGGCGCCCGCCGCGGTGACCGAGGGGTTGAAGGCGCGCGTCTATGACGCCGCGGCGGCTCGGATGGCAGCCGCGCTCAAAGGCTAGAGCCAGCCCCTATCCGCAGTCGGCGAGGGCGATCTCGTAGAGTTTGGGCCAATATTTGCCGGTGACAAACAGCCGCTTGCCCTTCGCGTCCCAGGCAATGCCGTTGAGCACGCTGTCGCTGTCGCTGACCCCGGCGTCTTTGCGCAGCCCGGTCAGGTCGATGTAGGAGACGATGGCGCCGCTGTCGGGGTCGATCCGCACGATGACGTCGCTCATCCACACATTCGCCCAGACCTGTCCGTCGATCGCCTCGAGTTCGTTGAGCATGGCGAGCGGACGGCCGCCGAAGCGAACGGTGACGCGGCGCTTTTCCGCCATCGTGGCGGGATCGAAGAAGCGCAGCGTCGGCGTTCCGTCGCTGAGCACGATCGTATCGCCGAGCGTCGTCACCCCCCAGCCCTCGCCCGAATAGGTGAAGTCGCCGACCGGCTTCAGATCCTTGAAGCGCCAGCGATGGCCGATGCCGTTCTGCCAGGTGATGCCGATAATCTGGTCGCGCCAGCGCGTGATCCCTTCGCCGAACTGGTCGGCGGGGAGCGGCGTTTCGGCGAGCGCCTTGCCGGTCGCCAGGTCGAGACGCGCGATGCGCGAATGGCCGTACTGCCCCGTCCCTTCGTAAAGATGGCCATCGTCCCAGAACAGGCCTTGCGTGAAGGAGGACGGATCGTGCGGATAGGTCTGGACCACCCGGTAGCCGCAGCGTTCGATCGTGGCGCGCGGCGGCGGAGGCGCAGGCGGAGCGACGGCGGCCGCGGGATCGGCGAGCAGCGCGGCGAGGGCGAGAAGCAGGCTCATGACTGCCTAGCTATGCGGCGGCGGATGAACTGGCAATGGCCCGGAAAATGCGCGTGGACAGAAAAGGGCCGGAGGATTGCTCCCCCGGCCCGATTTCGACTTGGCCGTTCGGCAAGTCGGCATGAGACCCCCGCCTTCGCGGGGGTGACGACCTTTCGGGGTCGTCAGAAGTCCATGCCGCCCATGCCGCCCATGCCGCCACCGCCCATCGGCATCGCCGGCTTGTCTTCGGGAAGCTCGCTCACCGCCGCTTCGGTGGTGATGAGCAGGCCCGAAACCGAGGCAGCGTCCTGAAGCGCGGTGCGCACGACCTTGGTCGGGTCGATGACGCCGGCGGCCTTCAGATTTTCATAGACGTCGGTCGCGGCGTTGAAGCCCTGATCCTGGTTGTTTTCGCGCAGCAGGTTGCCGGCGACAACCGCACCATCATGGCCGGCGTTGGCCGCGATCTGACGCAGCGGCGCTTCGATCGCCTTGCGGACGATGTCGATGCCGCGGGTCTGGTCGTCGTTGGCGCCCTTCAGCCCTTCGAGAGCCTTGGTGGCATACAGCAGAGCCGTACCGCCGCCGGGGACGATGCCTTCCTCGACCGCGGCGCGGGTCGCATGCAGCGCGTCGTCGACGCGATCCTTGCGTTCCTTCACCTCGACTTCGGTCGCACCGCCGACCTTGATCACCGCAACGCCGCCGGCGAGCTTCGCCAGACGTTCCTGCAGCTTTTCACGATCGTAATCCGACGTGGTGGTTTCGATCTGCGCGCGGATCTGTTCGACGCGGGCCTTGATCGCGTCGCCTTGACCCGCACCGTCGACGATGGTGGTGTTGTCCTTGTCGATCGTGACGCGCTTCGCCTGGCCGAGCATGTTCAGCGTAACCGACTCGAGCTTGATGCCCAGGTCTTCGCTGATCATTTCGCCGGCGGTCAGGATCGCGATGTCCTGCAGCATCGCCTTGCGGCGATCGCCGAAGCCCGGCGCCTTGACGGCCGCGACCTTGAGGCCGCCGCGCAGACGGTTGACGACCAGCGTCGCGAGCGCTTCGCCTTCGATGTCTTCGGCGATGATGAGCAGCGGACGGCCCGACTGCACAACCGCTTCGAGGATCGGAAGCATCGACTGGAGGTTCGACAGCTTCTTTTCGAAGATCAGGATGTACGGGTCAGCCAGTTCGACCGTCATCTTTTCGGGGTTGGTGATGAAGTAGGGCGACAGGTAGCCGCGGTCGAACTGCATGCCTTCGACGACATCGAGCTCGAACTCGAGGCCCTTGGCTTCCTCGACGGTGATCACGCCTTCCTTGCCGACCTTTTCCATCGCTTCGGCGATCTTTTCGCCGACTTCGGTATCGCCATTGGCCGAGATGATGCCGACCTGCGCGATTTCCGACGAGCCCGACACGGCGGTCGAACGGCCCTTGAGGTCTTCGACGACCTTGGTGACCGCGAGGTCGATGCCGCGCTTCAGGTCCATCGGGTTCATGCCGGCAGCAACCGACTTCATGCCTTCGCGGACGATCGCCTGGGCGAGAACGGTCGCGGTGGTGGTGCCGTCACCGGCCTTGTCGTTCGCCTTCGAGGCGACTTCGCGCAGCATCTGCGCGCCCATGTTTTCGAACTTGTCCTTGAGTTCGATTTCCTTGGCGACCGAGACACCGTCCTTGGTGATGCGGGGGGCGCCGAAGCTCTTGTCGATCACGACATTGCGGCCCTTGGGGCCCAGCGTGACCTTGACGGCGTCGGCGAGGATGTCGACGCCCTTCAGGATGCGTTCGCGTGCGTCGCGCGAAAATTTAACGTCCTTGGCAGCCATGAGGATGCTCCTTTAATAAAAGCGCAGAAAACTGCGTAACTTCACACTGAAATCGGCAAACAGGCTCAGGCGAGAACGCCGAGGATGTCCGATTCCTTCATGATCAACAGCTCTTCGCCATCGACCTTGACTTCGGTGCCCGACCATTTGCCGAACAGGATGCGGTCGCCCGACTTGACGTCGAGCGGCGTCACCTTGCCATCTTCGGCCTTGCTGCCGGTGCCGACGGCGACGACTTCGCCTTCCTGCGGCTTTTCCTTGGCGGTGTCGGGAATGATGATGCCGCCAGCCGTCTTTTCTTCGGCTTCGATACGGCGGACGAGCACGCGGTCGTGCAGCGGACGAAATTGCATGGATGTCCCTCCAGTAATGCAATGGATGTCAGACTTAGCACTCACAGGGTGTGAGTGCTAACAAGCCGGCATATGGGTGGGAGTCAGATGGGCGTCAAGCAGCGCCGATCAACTTTTTTTGTGTCAGGCCGGAAGCAGACCGAGGCGGGCGCGCATCCCCCAGCGCATCAGCAGTACCGCCGACACCACGATGAGCCCGACCGCCAGACCGATCCACACGCCGACGCCCGCGAGCGGGGTCCAGAAGCCAAGGTAGATGGCGGTGCCATAGCCCGCGATCCAGTAGCCGCAGACCGCGATGATCATCGGCACGCGCGTATCCTGGAGCCCGCGCAATACGCCCGCCGCAACCGTCTGGGCGCCGTCGAACAGCTGGAACGCGGCGGCCACGATCAGGAACTGCAGCGCAAAATGGACGAGCGCGGCGTTGCGCGCCGCATCGACATCGACGTAGATCGACAGCACGAGCCGCGGCGCGAGCCAGATCACCGCCGCGGTCACGACCATGAACCCGATACCGAGGATCAGCGACGCCTGCCCCGCGAGCGCAATGCCGCGATGGTCGCGCGCGCCATAGGAAAGGCCGACCCGGATCGTCGCCGCCTGCGCCACGCCGAACGGAATCTGGAAGGCGAGCGCCGCGATCTGGAGCGCGAGGGTGTGACCGGCGAGCTGCGCCTCACCGATCCGGCCCATCAGGAAAGCGGCGCCGGTGAACAGCCCGGCCTCGGCCAGAATGATGAGGCCGATCGGGGTGCCGATGCGGAGCATTTCCCAGAAGCGGGGCCATTCGGAGCGCCACCAGTTGCCGAACAGATGATAACGGCGCAGCCGCCGGTCGGTCTGGATCACGATGATATAGGCGATCAGCATCACCGTGCTCGTGATGACGCTCGACAGCGCCGAGCCCTGCAGTCCGAGGGCCGGCATGCCGAGATGGCCGAAGACGAGGCTCCAGTTGCCGAGGGCGTTGACGAACAGCGCGAGGAAGGTGATCGCGGTGGCAATCGTCGGACGTCCGAGCGCCGAAACGAAGATGCGCAACACGCTCGCTGCGATCATCGGCACCATGCCCCACATCAGGATCAACAGGAAACTGGCGGCATGTGCCGTGATTTCGGGGTCTTGCCCGGTTGCGCGCATGATCGGGCCGCCCGCGGCACAGACACCCATGAACAGCACGGATACGATCGCACTGAGCCACAGCGCCATGCGGACGGTGCGCCGCACTTCGCGCACGGCATGTTTGCGCCGCCCGAGTTCGGCGGCGACGAGCGGCGCTGCGGCGCCGACGAGCCCTGTCCCGGTCCACAACAACAGGCCGAAGATCGAGACGCCGAGCGACGAGGCGGCAAGCGGCGCATCGCCGAGCCGCGCCACGAAGATCACGTCGATCGCATGGACCATCATCTGCAGCAGGTTCGCCGCCGCCAGCGGCAGGGCGAGCGCCAGCGTCGCGCGAAATTCGGCGCGGAAAGTCTGCGGCTGATCCGCCGTCAGGGGGTGGGCCTGCTCGAGCATAGCCGGCCCGGATAGGCGCGCTTTTACGGCCGCTCAATAGCGCGCGAGCGCCGCGCGCGGTTTCGGATGCGGGGGTGATAAAAAGGCAACAATCGTTGCCTTAGCCCCTCCACGTCACCGCCATCTCATAGGCGAAGGCGAGGAAGGTCAGCGTCAGGCCGACGACGAACAGGCGATAGGCATAGGCGAGGTAGCGATATTTGCGCCGCGCGAGGATAAGACCGTTCTGGTAGGTGTCGCGCAGGATCGTTTCGTAAATATCCTCCTCGGTTCGCATCCGTGCCTTGACCGCGTCGATGAACTCGTCCTCCTCCATCTGCTCGAACCGGCCGAAGAAGAGGATATTGCTATGATCCTTGCCGTCGCGAAACACCGCCGGCGGCGCCTTGCCGACACGGGGGAGAACCGCCGATATGGCGAGCAGCGCCGAGAGGAAAGAAAAGGTCGCCAGCACCGCGAGCGGCAGCGTGAAGGCCCCCGCCCCGGCGCGCGCCTGTCCGACCGCGAGGGTGAAGACCACGAAGGTCGCGCCCATCAGGATCGACGCCTTTTGATCGGCCATCTGCGACAATTGCATCGTGATCTGCTGATTGGTGCGCACGAGATGCACCGCGTTGGGCGGAAAGGATATGGCGGGCCATTGCGGCGCCGCGTCCGATTTTTCGCTGTCCATCCAGCCCCCTCCCTGCCCCTTCAGCTTGCGGCGACCTTCGCCCGGATGGCACGAAGGACCGCGAACGGCAAGATGCTGCCCGATTGCCGCCGCAATCGCTTGCCAAGCGGGACGGGGCGCGGCATGCCCGCCCGCAGTTTTTTCATTATGGGACGCACCCGCATGAGCACCCCCCTCGCCGACCAGATCCACGGCCTGATCGAACCTTTCAATAAGAAGGGCGTCGCCCTGACCGACGCGACGACCTTTGCCGGCGACCTTGAATGGGACAGCCTGACGGTGATGGATTTCGTCGCCGAGGTCGAGGACACGTTCGACATCATCATCAGCATGAACATGCAGGCCGAGATCGAAACCGTCGGCCAGCTCGTCGCCGCGGTCGAAAAGCTGCAGGGCTGAAAATCTTGTGCTCCCCGGCGAAAGCCGGGGTCCACGCGACGTCGCGCGACCTATCTGGACCCCGGCTTTCGCCGGGGCACACGGAAGAAACGAATATGACCGACCTTTTCTCCAAATTCGATCCGCTCATCGAACAGCGCGCGGCGCTGCTCGCGACCGGCGTTACCGATCCCTTCAGCCTGGTGATGGAGAAAGTGCTCTCGCCCACCGTCGCGATCTGCAACGGGCGCGAAACGATCCTGCTCGGCACCTATAATTATATGGGCATGACCTTCGACGAGGATGTCATCGCCGCGGGCAAGGACGCGCTCGACAAGTTCGGCAGCGGCACCACCGGCAGCCGCGTCCTCAACGGCACCTATCAGGGGCACAAGGAGTGCGAGGACGCGCTGAAGGAATTTTACGCCATGGATCATGCCATGGTGTTCTCGACCGGATATCAGGCGAACCTCGGCATCATTTCGACGATCGCGGGCAAGGGCGACTATGTCATTCTCGACATCGACAGCCACGCATCGATCTATGACGGGTGCAAGATGGGCGACGCCGAAATCGTCGCTTTTCGCCACAACGATGTCGAAGCGCTCGAAAAGCGGCTGAAGCGCCTGCCCGCCGAGGCGGGCAAGCTCGTCGTGCTCGAAGGCGTTTATTCGATGCTCGGCGACGTTGCGCCGCTGAAGGAGATGATCCGCGTCTCCAAGGAAAATGGCGCGATGGTGCTGGTGGACGAAGCGCATTCGATGGGCTTCATCGGCGAACATGGCCGCGGCGTCGCCGAGGCGCAGGGCGTGATCGACGATGTCGACTTCATCATCGGCACGTTCAGCAAGAGCGTCGGCACCGTCGGCGGCTTCTGCGTGTCGAACCACCCGAAGTTCGAGATCTTGCGGCTCGTCTGCCGCCCGTACGTCTTCACCGCCTCGCTGCCGCCGAGCGTCGTCGCGACCGCGGCGACGAGCATCCGCAAGCTGATGCACGGATCGAACAAGCGCGCGCACCTGTGGGAAAATTCGAAGACGCTGCACAAGGGGCTGCAGGGTCTCGGCTTCACGCTGGGTACCGAAGAGCCGCAGTCGGCGATCATCGCGGTCATCATGCCCGACCTCGAAAAGGGCGCGATGATGTGGGAAGCGCTGCTCGAAGAAGGCCTCTACGTCAATCTCGCCCGCCCGCCCGCGACCCCCGCGGGCATGACTCTGCTGCGCTGCTCGCTCTGCGCCGAACATTCGAGCGAGCAGGTGAGCGAGATCCTCGGCCGCTTCGAGCGCGCGGGCAAGCGCGTGGGAATTATCGGCTGAACCGAGCCGCGCCGCCGACCAGCGGATTCATTTTCGGGGCGAACCGAGCGGAACGCCGCGCCGTGCGGTCTTCACCGCTTTGCCGCGGAACGCTTGTTGGATAGAAGATCAGCGTGTTCGAGCGGGATTTGGATCACGACAATGAGGGCCGTCGCGAACGGCTGCGCTTCTGGCTGACCGTCGGGCTGGGCGCGGTGCTGACCGGTGTCGTCGGTGCGCTCATCATGCTGATGAGCCGTGCCAACGACAATTACGACCGCTCGCTGAGCTGGCAGGCGCACAGCCTGGAAGTGATTTCACAGACGCGCAGCCTCGATGCCGCGCTGGCGCGCGCCGAGGCGGCACTCGGCCGCTTCGCCGTTGGCCTGAAAAAGGAGGACGGCCGCGTCTTTCAGCAGCAGTGGGGGCTGTCGCAGCAATATCTCGCGCTGCTCCGCCGCAACGTCCGCGACAATCCCGAACAGGCGGCGCTGGTCAAGACACTGACCGCCGAACTCGACCGGCGCGGGACGCAACTCGGCGATGCGGCGCTCAGCGCCAATTACAACCAGACCATTGCCGCGATCTCGAAATATAACGCCGCCGGACACGATGCCGCGCTGCTGCGCATCGACCGGCTGCTGACCGAATTGATCGGCAACGAACGCGCGATCCTTGCCAACCGCAACCAGCTTGCAGCCGCCGACCGCGCCAGCCTGAACCAGGCGATCCTGCTGTTCACCCTGCTCGCCGCCGCGGCGGCGGTGGTCGCGATCGCGGCGACCGTCTCGCTCGTCCGTGCACAGAGCGAACGGCGCGCGGCGCGGCGCGAACAGTTGATCGAAAGCGAACGCGCCATGGCGCTCGAGGCGGCGGTCAACGCGCGGACCGCCGAGCTCGCCGAAGCGAACAGCGCGCTGCGCAGCGAAATGGCCGAACGCGCCGCCGCCGAAGAACAGCTTCGTCAGGCGCAGAAGATGGAGGCGGTCGGGCAACTGACCGGCGGCATCGCGCATGATTTCAACAATATGCTCGCAGTCGTCGTCGGCGGGCTGGAACTTGCGCAGCGGTGGATCGGCGAAGCGCCCGAAAAGGCGCAGCGCCATATCGGCAATGCGATGGACGGCGCCAATCGCGCCGCCGACCTGACCCGCCGCCTGCTGGCCTTCGCACGGTCCGAACCCGCGCGCCCCGAAATGACGCCGATCGACGCCTGCATCGCGGGCTTTTCGGAATTGATCGGGCGCACGATCGGCGACCGCATCGCGCTGACGCTCGACCTTCAGACCGAAGGGCTCGCCTGCTGGGTCGACAAGCAGCAATTCGAAAATGCGCTGCTCAACCTTGCCGTCAACGCGCGCGACGCGATGGACGGGCACGGGTCGCTGACGATCCGGACGCTGCGCGACGAAGAGGACAGTACCGCCGCGCTGGCGGTCGAGGTGATCGATACCGGTTGCGGCATGTCGCCCGAGGTGCTCAAGCGCGTGTTCGACCCCTTCTACACCACGAAACCCGCGGGTCAGGGCACGGGTCTGGGGATGAGTCAGGTCTTTGCCTTTTGTCGCCAGTCGGGCGGCGAGGTGCAGATTCATTCGGTCGAGGGCGAAGGCACGCGCGTTGCGATGCTGCTGCCCGTCGCAAGGCCGCATGCCGAAGCGGCGGCGCCCGCGGGCGGTTCCGATGCCGCGGTGAGCGAACCGCCGACGGACGCGATGCGCATCCTGGTGGTCGAGGACGACGAGCGCGTCCTGACCGCCACCGTCGACGCCGTGACCGAGCTTGGCCATCAAGCGATCGCTTGCGACGATCCGCGCGCCGCCGCCGGGCTGGTCGAAGCGCATGGCGGGTTCGACCTGATCCTCAGCGACGTGCTGATGCCCGGCCTGACTGGCCCCGAAATGGTCGCAGAACTGAAGGAACGCTGGCCCGATTTGTCGGTGCTGTTCGTCACGGGCTATGCCGGCGATGCCAGCGAGTTCGAAAGCTTTGGCGACCACGACGTGCTGCGTAAGCCCTTTACGCTGAACGCGCTCGAACAGGCGATCCGCCGCTGCGGCGATGCGCGGGCGCCGGAACGCGTCGCTTCCTAGGGTCAGAACCCTAGCGGATTGCGCCGCTCTTCACGAGGCGCGGCACCAGCGTCAGCGCGGCGACGAGCGGCCAGCGGCGCTGCCATGGCTTGATCTCTATCTTGGTGCCCGCATGGCGGTTGATCTTCCAGGCGAGATAATCGATCCCCCCGGCATAGGTCAGGCTGGCCTTGGCGAGCCGCACGATGCTGAGCAGCTTGCCCTCGATCCGCCGCCGCGCCCAGCCGCCGCTGGCGGCATTGGCCGGGATTGCCGCCATCGCCGGCAGGCTGAAGCGGTCGTAGCGGGCGGCGTCGGCATCGACGACCGATTGCGCCCGGCCGGTGCGTTCGGCGCGCAATTCGACCGAATAGGTCAGCGAAAAGGCGCGCCGCCACCAATCGAGCGGCGCCTCGCCATCGATCGATCCCGCCGCCGCGAGCAAGGTCGGCGCAGCGCGTGCCACCGCAGCCACCGCCCGGTCCCGCGCGGTATCATCGACCGCCCAAACGAGCCGCGACGGCTGGGCGAAGCGCGCCCAGACCGATACGTTGCGCGTCTCTGCACCGTTCAGGCGGTGAAAATCACCTTCGCTGAGCACGGCATATTTGGCGATCAGCCCGTCATGCTCGAACGGAAAGACGTTTGGCGGGATGAGGCGGTTGGCGGCCGCGAGCCAGCGCTTCGGATAGGCATCGCCATAGCCCGATACGATCAGATAGAAATCGAGCATCAGCCCGTCGAGCTCGCTCTCGCGCAGGCAACTGCCGTAAAAGAGGACCGCGCGCGCGCTGCCCGGATAGCGGGCCGCGATCGCCGCCGCCATCGCGGCGACACGCGGATCGACGGGTGTCGCCAATTCGGCACGGACGAGATCGGCAAGCGCGGACATGCGAGCGCTCAGGCGGCGAGGCGCAGGAAAGGCACCGGCTGGGTCGAGGTCAGGATGATCGGCCGGCCGTGCTTCGCCTCGAAAATCTCGCCGTCGAGGATGACGTTCGAGCGTTCGCCCTCGATGCGGATTTCGTCGCCCTGTTCGAAATGCACCCCGGCAAGCTGATGCTGACCGAGCGTACCGCGCCAGGTCGCCCCGAGCATGCGGAACAATGCGCCGACGCTGCGATCGACCGCAAGCAATTTCATCCTTCCATTGCTGCCATGCGTATCGCTGGTACGGATACTCAGCAGCAGCTTTTCCAGTGTCGTAACGATGAGCAGCGAGAATTTGCCCTTGAGCTGCCCCTGGCGGATCAGCGACACGGTCAGCGGCTCCGGCTTCGGCGGCAGGCGCCCGCCGCCAATGCCGAAGATGATCGCGAAAAGCCCAAGGATCGCCGCCAGCACATGCGACAGGCCGTTCGGCAGGCCGAGCGGATAGATGCGGTTGCGGCAATAGAGCATCACGTCAGCCAGATAGGCACCGCCCAGGAACATGCCGAGCACGGGGCGATTGCCGCCGCTGTCGAGCGCGATCAACTGCCGTTCAATGACATGATCCTCGAGCCGACCATTCGACACGAGTTCGACAACGCGCTCGAGCGCCTTGATCGGATCGCCTTCGGCGCCGAGATCGAGCGCGATCAGGTTGGTCTTGCCGTTCGGCAGCACCGCGACAGGCGGCGGCGAACCGCCAAAATGGCCGCCCGAATACAGTTCGGTCAGCGCGGCCTGAACGGTGCCGTCACCGCCGTTGATCGCGACGATGCGCGGGCTGACCATGGCGATCGTACGGATCGCTTCACCGATCTGGTCGACATCCTCGACCTCGTAATGAAAAATGTCGGGGTGCGCCGCGCAATATTCCCGAACCCGCGGCAACAGGGCACGATTCCCCGTTGAGCGCGGATTGGAAAGAAGGGCGACGCTTGCCATCGGGCCCCTACATATATTTCATGGTGATCGAGATCGTCTTCGGCGCGTTGCCGACATCGAACCCCGTCTTCTTGTAGCTCGGCTTGCCGAGGTTGAAGATGTTGATGCTCGGGTTGTTCGACATGCCGCCGCCGTCCGAGGTCAGATCGGTCTTGCCATTGCCGTTGACGTCGTGGCGCACCGCGATGCCATAGTGGCCCGCTTCGGGCAGCGGCACGCAAACGGTCATCGACCCGGCCTGTGCCGGCACTTCGACACGGGTGATCCAGCGCCCCTTGGCCAGCCATTCGGACGCGGTGGCACGATAGCTTTGAACACGAATCTTGCCCGTCCCGGCCTTCACGCCGTTGATGTGGACGAGGGTGGACGGACCGCTCCGGCATTTCGACAGGTCGTTGGTGATAACCTGTCCCTCTGCGTTCGCTGCCACGGATACGGCGAGCAGAGCCACGCAGAGCGACGCCGACATAAATTTCGACATGACGCATTAGCTCCCAGTGGTTATAGCCACGCCAGCACCGAGCCGACATGGGTCCCTGTTGCCCTTGAATCCGGATATCGGAACCATTTGCGGCCAAATCATGGTGATGGGGCGACGAAAGATTGAATAGACTGCCCGCCATCGACCGTTACATCGCGCGGCTCATCTTCTTTCCCATGCTCGGTACGCTGGTCCTTTCGGCCATGCTGCTGGTGCTGGAAAAGATGCTGCGCCTGTTCGATTTCGTCGCGACCGAAGGCGGTCCGGTGAGCGTCGTGTGGCGGATGCTCGCCAATCTTATCCCCGAATATCTGTCGCTTGGCATCCCGATCGGGCTGATGCTCGGCATCCTGCTCGCCTTCCGCCGCCTCGCGACATCGAGCGAGCTCGACGTGCTGCGCGGGGTGGGGATGAGCTTCGGACGGCTGATGCGCGTACCCTATGCCTTTGCCTTCGCGCTGGCGCTGCTCAACCTCGCGATCGTCGGCTTTATCCAGCCTTATGCGCGCTACGCCTATGAAGGGCTGCGCTTCGAATTGCGGTCGGGCGCGCTCGGCGCGTCGATCAAGGTCGGCGAATTCACCAAATTGGGCAGCCGGATGACGCTGCGCATCGAGCAGAGCTATAACGAGGGGCGCAATCTGCGCGGCATCTTCGTGCGCGGCGAGAACAAGGACGGGCAAAGCGTTTCGGCAACCGCCGCCGAGGGCCAGTTTCTTGCCACTGACGATCCCGACACGATCATCCTGCGCCTGACGCGCGGCGTGTTGATCCATGAATCGCCGAAATTCGCGGTGCCGCGGGTCTTGACCTTCGACAGCCACGATCTGCCGATCCCGCTACCCAAGATCGAGGCGTTCCGCACCCGCGGCGGCGCCGATCGCGAACTCACCATCCCCGAATTGCTGGTCGTCGGGCACGATCAGGCCGAGCCATTGGCGACGCGGCTCGAATCGCGGGCGAATTTCCACTTCCGGATCGTCGAGGTGGTGTCGATGTTCTTCATCCCGCTGATGGCGATCGCGCTGGCGATTCCGCCCAAGCGATCGACAAGCTCGCTGGGCGTCTTCCTGTCGATCGTGCTGCTCGTCACCCAGCACAAGATCAACGAATACGCCGAAGCGCTGGGCGCGCGCGGTGCGGTCGATCCGCTGCTGGCGCTGTGGATTCCGCTGCTGCTGTTCGGCGCGCTTGCGGTGTGGATGTATTATACGGTGGCGCATGTCCCGGGCGGCCAACCGATCGGCGCGCTCGAGCGCGTCGCGGCCAAGGCAGGGCAGAGAATCCGCGCCTTCATCCGCCTGTTCCAGCGCAAACAGCAGCCTATCTGACGATGAACCAGCTCCATTTCTTTCCGTCGCGAACCATGGCGCTCTATGTCGGGCGGCTGTTTCTGGTACGCAGCTTCGCGATCCTGTTCGCGCTCGTGCTGGTGCTCCAGACGCTCGACCTGCTGGGCGAGAGCGGCAAGATCTTGTCGGTCGCGGGCAACAGCGACAGCGACGTGTGGCGCTATGTCGGGCTGCGCCTGCCGCAGATCATCGAAACCTTTCTGCCCTTCTCCGTTCTGCTCGGGACGATCTTGACGCTGATCACGCTCAACCAGAACAGCGAGGTCATCGCGATGAAGGCGTCGGGCATGTCGGCGCATCAGGTGCTGGCGCCGCTGTTCCTCGCCGCACTGTTCGTCGCCGCGATCAGCTTCGGCTTCAACGAAAGGATCGTGACGCGCGCGACCGCGGCGCTCGCCGCCTGGCAGAAGGTCGAATATGCGCAAATTCCGAAAGACACCGGGATTCGATCGAACATTTGGGTTCGCGACGGCAATAATCTGATCAATGCCGCGACCGTCAGCGGCACCGGGACGGCGATCACGCTGCACGGCGTGCGCATCTATGAACGGTCGGGCGGCGTATTGTCCTCGATATTGTCGGGCGACAGCGCGCGGCCGGTCGCGGGTGGGTGGGAACTCACCAACGCCAAGCGCTTCCTGCGCCGCGCCGGTATCGTCCAGCCGCTCGGCACCATCGTCGCCGCGCCGGGCGTGCGTCCCGACCAGTTCACGCTCGCGCAGGTCGATGGCGATCAACTGCCCTTCACCGAACTCAAGGCGGCAATCGGCGATCTCGAGGCAGCGGGGCGACCCGTCGATGCGCTGAAAGGCGTGTTGTGGCACAAGATCTCGGGGCCGCTCTCGGCGGTCCTGATGCCGCTGCTCGGCGCCGTCGCGGCATTCGGCCTGGCGCGATCGGGCAAGCTGTTCGTTCGCGCCATCATCGGCATGGCGCTGGGCTTCGCCTATTTCGTCGCCGACAATTTCGCGCTCGCGATGGGCGACCTCGGCGCCTATTCTCCCTTCCTCGCCGCATGGGGGCCCTTCATCCTGTTCGCGCTGATCGGCGAAATGATCCTGATCCGGACCGAGGAATAGCGTCCGGACTCCGGGCGCATAGCCCGCCACCGTGCAAGCGCCGCCCTGTTTCGGGCCCGGCCCAAATGTTTGGACGGGCAGGCCGACGCCGCTCTCCCCACCCGGAAGCCGACAGCGCCCAAAAGAAAAGAGGCCGCTCTCGCGGCCCCTTCGCATTGGTTCGAGGGTCGAAGGATCAGTCCTTCAGGAAGTCGGGCACATGACCCTGATCTTCCGGACCGTCTTCGCTGCGCTCGCGGCGCGGGCCGCGGTCGCCGCCGTCGCGGCGGGGGCCGCGATCGCGGCCGCCACGGCCACGGTCGCCACGATCGCCGCCGTCACGGCGCGGACCACGATCACCGCGCGGTTCGCGGGGTTCGCGCGCCGGACGCGTGTCTTCCAGTTCCTCGCCGGTTTCCTGATCGACGACGCGCATCGACAGGCGGACCTTGCCGCGCGGATCGATCTCGAGGACCTTGACCTTGACTTCCTGGCCTTCGGACAGAACGTCGGCGACCTTTTCGACGCGTTCGTTCTTGATTTCCGACACGTGGACGAGGCCGTCCTTGCCGCCCATGAAGTTCACGAAGGCACCGAAATCGACGAGGTTCACGACCTTGCCGTTATAGATTTTGCCGACTTCGGCTTCCTCGACGATGCCGAGGATCCACGCCTTGGCGGCTTCGATCTGCGCGGTATCCGACGAGGCGATCTTGATCGTGCCTTCGTCGTCGATGTCCACCTTGGCGCCGGTCGTCGCGACGATTTCGCGGATGACCTTGCCGCCGGTGCCGATGACGTCACGGATCTTCGACTTGTCGATCGTGATCGTTTCGATACGCGGCGCATGCGCCGACAATTCGCTACGGACTTCGCCGAGCGCCTTGTTCATTTCGCCGAGGATGTGCGCGCGGCCTTCCTTGGCCTGCGCCAGCGCCTTTTCGAAGATTTCCTTGGTGATACCGGCAATCTTGATGTCCATCTGCATCGTGGTGATGCCTTCGGACGTACCCGCCACCTTGAAGTCCATGTCGCCGAGGTGATCTTCGTCACCCAGGATGTCCGACAGGATTGCGAAATCCTGGCCTTCGAGGATCAGGCCCATCGCGATGCCCGACACCGGGCGCGCGATCGGCACGCCGGCATCCATCATCGCAAGGCTGCCGCCACACACCGACGCCATCGACGACGAACCGTTGGATTCGGTGATGTCGCTGGTCAGACGGATGGTATAGGGGAAATCTTCCTTCTTCGGCAGCACGGGGTGCAGCGCACGCCACGCCAGCTTGCCGTGGCCGACTTCGCGGCGGCCCGGCGCGCCGAAGCGGCCGACTTCGCCGACCGAATAGGGCGGGAAGTTATAGTGCAGCATGAAGTTCTGGTACGACAGGCCGTTGAGGCCGTCGATCATCTGCTCCGCATCCTTGGTGCCCAGCGTCGCGGTCGCAATCGTCTGGGTTTCGCCGCGGGTGAACAGCGCCGAACCATGCGCGCGCGGCAGGAAGTGCGTTTCGGCGACGATCGGACGGATCTGCGTCGTCGTGCGGCCGTCGATGCGCTTGCCGTCCTTCAGGATGGCGGTGCGGACGATTTCGGCTTCCAGCTTCTTGGTCAGCTTGATGCCGGCCATGACTTCCTGCGGGCTGAGGCCGTCGGCAGCGAAGCTTTCCTTCGCCTTCGCGCGCGCCTCGTTCAGCGCGTTCGAACGGGCCGACTTGTCGGTCAGCTTGTAGGCGGCGGCGATGTCCTTGCCGATCAGCTTCTTGAGCTTGTCCTTGATCGCCGCATTGTCGTCCGACGATGCGATTTCCCAGGGTTCCTTGGCAGCCTGTTCGGCAAGCTTGATGATCGCCTTCACGACTTCGCGGCACGCATCGTGCGCGAACAGCACGGCGCCGAGCATGATCTCTTCCGACAGCTCGTTCGCTTCGGATTCGACCATCATCACCGCGTCGTGCGTCGCCGCGACGACGAGGTCGAGGTCGCCTTCGGCAACCTGTTCGTCGGTCGGGTTGAGGATATATTCCCCGTCGAGATAGCCGACGCGCGCAGCGCCGATCGGACCCATGAAGGGCACGCCCGAAATGGTGAGCGCAGCCGAGGCCGCGACCATCGCGAGGATATCGGGTTCATTGTGGCCGTCATAGCTCAGCACCTGAGCTATGGCGTTGATCTCGTTATAGAAGCCTTCGGGGAACAGCGGGCGGATCGGACGGTCGATCAGACGGCTGACCAGCGTTTCCTTTTCGGTCGCGCCGCGTTCGCGCTTGAAGAAGCCGCCCGGGATGCGGCCGGCGGCCGAATATTTTTCCTGATAATGGACGGTGAGCGGGAAGAAGTCCTGCCCGTCCTTCACCGACTTCGCGGCGGTCACGGCGCACAGGACGACCGTTTCGCCCAGCGTCGCCATCACGGCGCCGTCGGCCTGACGGGCAACCTTGCCCGTTTCGAGAGTCAGCGTTTCACCGCCCCACTCGATCGATACTTTTTTTACGTCAAACATGGAATTTCCTTCGCCCGCCGGGCCCTATGCCGGGCGGGGCCTCTGTTCCGGGCAATCCGGCCCGGGCGGGTCGGGGCGTCTGTCTGCCCCTATGGCGGTCCCGCCGGATGCGGGAACGGCCCTTTAAGCATGTGTCCCCGCGAAGGCGGGGACCCAGTTCTGCCAGCGCGGTGCAAGCCCGCCCTGGATCCCCGCCTGCGCGGGGATAACGCAATACGTAAACGGCCCCCGAAGCCGGGGGCCGAACGATTGCGTTACTTGCGAAGACCCAGCTTCGCGATCAGGTCGGTGTAGCGACCCTCGTCCTTCTTCTTGAGATAGTCGAGGAGGCTGCGGCGCTTGTTGACCATCATCAGCAGCCCGCGGCGGCTGTGATTGTCCTTGGCGTGCGACTTGAAATGGCCGGTCAGCGTGTTGATGCGGTCGGTCAGGATCGCGACCTGCACTTCGGGCGAACCCGTATCGCCCTTTTCGCGGGCATGTTCCTTGATGAGTTCGGCTTTGCGTTCGGCGGTAATCGACATGTGCTTCGTCCTTCGAACATCCTGTTACAGATTGAAGCCCCGCACGACCTTCAGCGTTCCCGCCAAAGCCTCTATCAATGCCACGGGCCGATCGTCGGCGTCGCGTCCCCAATAGAGCCCGTCCTGCGTGCTTCCCCCGGTCCAGACACGACCCTGACGGATCGCCCCTGCCGCTTCCGGGGAAAGGTCCAGAGCCGGGATGTCGACCAGCCCTGCCTCCAGCGGCAGAAATATCTCTGATTGGGCGGCGCCTTGGCCGAAAGCGTTCAATTTGTCCAGCGAAATCGCCTGATCCAGCGCGAAGGGGCCCGCCTTCGTCCGGCGCAACATGGTGACATGCCCGACGGTGCCGACCGCCCGCGCAATGTCGCGCGCAAGGCTGCGGATATAGGTGCCCTTCGAAACATGTGCCGTGAGGGTGATTTCTTCCAGTTCCTCCCCGGTACGGGGAGGGGGACCATGCGAAGCATGGTGGAGAGGCACGGGCGGCTTGCCCGGCGTATCGACGAAGCGCGAACCCTCACCTGCCCCTCCACCACCTTCGGTGGTCCCCCTCCCCGTGCCGGGGAGGATCGCGAGCGCATGGATCGTCACCGCCCGCGCCTTCATCTCGACCGTTTCGCCGGCGCGCGCGCGGTCATAGGCGCGCTCGCCGTCGATCTTGATCGCCGAATAGGCGGGCGGCACCTGTTCGATCGGCCCGGTAAAGCGCGGCAGAATCGCAGCAATTTCCGAAAGCCGCGGCCGCACGTCGCTGGTCGCAACGACGTCGCCCTCCGCGTCGAGCCCGGCGGTCTCGGTCCCGAACGCGATCGTGAAATCATAGACCTTGCTCGCGTCGAGCATGCGCCCGCACAGCTTCGTCGCCTCGCCGAGCGCGATCGGCAGCACGCCCGAGGCAAGCGGGTCGAGCGTCCCGCCATGGCCAACCTTGACCTTGCCCAGCCCGGCTTCGCGGCACACGCGCTTCACCGCGGCGACCGCCTGCGTCGAGCCGAGCCCGACGGGCTTGTCCATTATGATCCATCCGTTCATCGCCGCGCGGGCTAGGCCGCGCGGGCGATGCTTGTCAATTCGACTTGGCGGCGTCCGCAGCGGCCTTGGCGGCTTTCTCCGCCTCGCGCGCTGCCTTGCGCTCTTCCTTGGTCGGCGGCGGCGCCGACGTCACGAAGGACGAAATCGCACAGCGCTCGCCGCGCACCAGAAGCGACGCGAACTTGTCGAGCCGCGAGGTTCCGCGCGTATCGACGCCGATCGCCTGCGCAAAATCGATGTCGCGGCACGGACCGAAGAAGGTGGCATAATACCAGTCGCGGCGGCTGTCCTGAATCCACACGCCATCCTCGCCATCGGCCTGAAAGGTGCGGATCGTCGCGTTGCTGGGAAAGCTGATGCCGGTTTCGACGCCCAGCGCGCGCGATTCCTGCGGTGCCCCTTCGGCCGCCACAGTTGCTGAAAGGGGGAGCAAGGCGGCGGCCAGGGAGAGTGCAAGAGTTTTCATGGCGACTCATCTAGCGCGAACTGGCTGAACTCATGCTGACTGAGGCCGCAATCCTAGCGACGGCGCGCGACCGGCCATAGCAGCAATCCCGCCATGAAAGCCGTACCGGCATATAGGAACCAGGATCGCGGGGCGAACGTGAATGGGTTCCAGAATAGGAGCAGGTTGAGTGCGTGCCCGGCCAGCAGTGCCAACCACAGCGCACGCCGCGTGCGCCCCCACCAGCGCCGCGCCGCGAACCGGTCAATGATCAATGTGAACAGCAGCGTCACCGCCGTGCACACGATCCATGCAAATCCCATAAAAAGCCAAGCCACGCCCATCGCCGGACTATGGCCGGGCAGCCCAATCGTCCGCAAGAAGGCTAAATAACCCAGTATGCCGCAAATAGCCGGTCCAGGTGATGCGTTCGGCGCGTAGCACGCCCTCCTTGACCGCGCCCAGCTTCCCGACCGCCGCCTGACTGCGTGCATTGCGTTCATCGATGCGGAATTCGATCCGGCGGATGCCGACTGCAAACGCATGATCGATCATCAGTTTCTTGACACGCCCATTGAACCCCGTCCCGCGCGCGGCGGGTTCGATATAGCTGTTGCCGATCTCCACCGTCTGCGCCGACACATCGGGACGCAGATAAGCGGTCATGCCGACCAGCCGATCGCCGTCGATGATCGCATAGGGCATCCGGCTTTCATGCCCGATCAGCGTGTCGAAGCTCGCGTCGAAATGATCGGGATCGAAGCTCGACGAATAGATCGGCCAGATGTCGGCATCGGCGGCGCAGGCGGCGCGCAGTGCCTCGCGGTGCGGCTCGGCCAGCTTGACGAGCCGGAGGTCGCCGTCGGCCAGTTCGACATAAAGCCGGTCAAGCATCGGCGACCGCCTCCTGCAAAGCCTCTGCCGCAGCCCGGCGCTTGGCCATGAAATGGCGGCGGCACATGGCGACATAGCGGTCGTTGCCGCCGATCTCGGTCTGCGCGCCCGCGACCACCGCACGGCCGGCGGCATCGACGCGCAGGTTCATCGTCGCCTTGCGCCCGCATTCGCACACCGCCTTCAGTTCGACCAGCGCGTCGGCGATGCCGAGCAGCGCCGCCGAGCCGGGAAAGAGATCGGCCGCGAAATCGGTGCGCAGCCCGTAGCAGAGCACCGGAATATCAGCCTCGTCGGCGAGCCGTGCCAGCGCGAACACCTGATCTTTCGAAAGGAACTGCGCCTCGTCGATCAGCACGCAGGCCAGCGGGCGCCGGCGATGTTCGTCGCTCACCGCCGCCCACAAATCGCTTTCGGGGTCGAATTTATGCGCCTCGGCGAGCAGGCCGATGCGGCTGGTGATCTGCCCCGCGCCGTAGCGGTCGTCGAGCGCGGCGGTCCACAGCATCGTTTCCATCCCGCGCTCGCGATAGTTGAAATCCGCCTGCAGCAGCGTCGTCGACTTGCCCGCGTTCATGCTGGCATAATAGAAATAGAGCTTGGCCATGGCATGAGCGATACCGCCTCGGCGGCGCCGCGCAAGCCCAATCAGGCGGCGCCGAGCAGCGCGCGAAAGCGCGCCGGCTGCGGCAGCAGATCGGCGAGCGTGTAGGCGTCGAGATGCGCGGTGAAGGCTGCCAGCGCCCCGGCGAGCGCGCCCTGCAATCCGCAGCCGCCGCGCACCGGGCAGGCCGAAGTCGCGGGGTTCATACACTCGACGAAGCCGTCCAGCCTTTCGAGCTCGCGGACGACCGCGCCGACGATCACCGCCTCAGGCGCCTTGGCGAGCGTCAGCCCGCCGCCGCGTCCGCGCTGCGCCGCGACATAGCCGAGCGCCTGCAGCCGCTGCGCCACCTTGGCGAGATGATGACGCGACACGCCATAATGGCCAGCGATCTCATCGACCGACATCTGCCGCCCGGTCGCCGCCAGCGCCATCAGGATGCGCAGCGCATAGTCGCTGTGAAGGCTCAATCGCATAAAATAGGTATATGAAATATTGCTTTTATGCGCAAGGCCGATAAAGCGGCAAATGAAATGCCGTTTATCGAGTCGAGGCAATGAAGAAGACCGTCCCCGCCCACCCCCATGCCATCGCCGCGCGCGAGGACCGGCGCGCCGCCGCCATCGCGATGGGAGTCGACGAAGCCTTTATCGCGACGCTGGTCGATCGCTTCTATGCCGCGATCCGGCGCGACGCCCTGCTTGGTCCGATCTTCGGCGAACATATCCACGACTGGCCCGCGCATCTCGCGCAGATGAACCGCTTCTGGCAGTCGATCCTGCTCGGCGCCGGAAATTTCACCGGCAATCCGATGGCCAGGCATCTTGCGATCCCGACCATCGGCGAACGCCATTTCCAGCATTGGCTCGGGCTCTTTTATGCCACGCTGCGCGACGTGGCGCCGAGCGAAGGGGCGGTCGCGCTGGTGGGTGCGCGGGCGCGGATGATCGCCGAAAGTCTGCTCACCGGCATCGCCGTCCACCGCGACCGCGACCCCGACATCACCCGCCGGATGGTGCTGCCCCACGTCTGATACCCGCCGCGCGCCCGCAGCCGCCGACACGCAGCTTGACTCGCCCGCCCCCGCTGTCATGCTGCGCACAAAAGATGCAGCATTAACAGTGGGGAGAGCTGCAATGCGATTGATGCCGGTGACCGATGCGATGTTCCTGTGGGGGGAAAGTCGCGAGATGCCGATGCATATCGGCGGCATCAACCTCTACACGCTGCCCGACGATGTCGACGAAACCGACTGGCTGAACGAACAGCTAGCACTGTTGCGCCAGTCCGAGGGGCTGCGGCGGCCGTTCAGCGAAGTGTTGAAGCTCACCCCGCTCGGCCAGTACGGCCCGATCCGGCTCGAACCCGACCGCGACATCGACATGCACTATCATGTGCGCTCGGCCGCGCTGCCCAAGCCGGGACGCTATCGCGAGATGTTCGAACTCGCCTCGCGCCTCCATTCCAGCCTGCTCGACCGCACCCGCCCCCTGTGGGAAATCACGCTGATCTCAGGGCTCCCCAATCGGCAGATCGCAACCTTCAAGAAGGTGCATCATGCGCTGATGGACGGCGCGGCGAGCATCCATTTCTATAATTCGATGTTCTCGCCCGACCCCAAGGAACGGCGGACCTGCTCGCCGCTGTCGGTCGAGGCCTATGAAGCCTATAAGCGCAAATTCCCGTCGCCCAAAAAGCCGCCGCGCCCCAGCCTGACCGACATCGCCGCGATCGGCGAGTTTCTGAAGGAGCAATGGGGCAACAGCGTCGGCGTGACCAAGGCGCTCAACCAATATGTCGCGGCGATGTTCGGCATCGGCGGCGATGGGCTGGTCACCCCCTTTGCCGGCGTGCCGCGCACCAGCTTCAACCGCAACATCACCGGCGCCCGCCGCTTCGTCGCGCAAAGCTGGTCGCTCGAACGCGTCCGCGCGGTGGGCAAGGCCTATGACGGGACGATCAACGACGCGGTGCTCGGCATGTGCGCGGGCGCGATGCGCAAATATCTGCAATCGCTGAACGAGCTGCCCGACAAGCCTTTGAAAGCCATGGCGCCGGTGTCGATCCGGCCCAAGGACGATATCGATTCGGGCAATTCGGTTGCCTCGGTGACGGCCAATCTCGCGACCCATATCGACGACCCCGCCGAACGCATGGCGGCGATCCAGGCGTCGATGAACGCCGCCAAGGCGCAGTTGCGCGCGATGACCGCGCAGCAGATCCAGCTCTATACCGCGATCACCAATTTCCCGCAGATGCTGACCGCACTGACGCGTACCGCCGACAAATTCCCTGCCTATTCGGCGACCATCTCCAACGTCCCCGGCCCGCGCGAGCAGATGTACTGGAACGGCGCGCGGCTCGACGGCATGTATCCCGCGAGCATCCCCGTCGACGGCATGGCGATGAACATCACGCAGGTGTCGAATTTCAGGAATATCGACTTCGGCATCACCGCCTGCCGCCGCAGCGTGCCGCACGCGCAGCGGATGATCGACTATCTGGAAGAAGCGCTGGTCGAGCTTGAGGCCGCGGCAGGGATCAAGACGCCGAAGGGAAAATAGCGCCTATCCGCTCCCACCAACCCGTCATCTGGGCTCAGTCTTGAATTTCGCCCTCGCCGCTGCCCAAGTCGCGCGCCACTTTGGGATCGCGCAGCAATTGGTCGATGTGGCTCGCTTCGTCGAAGCTTTCGTCGGCGAGGAATTTGAGCTTCGCCGCATATTTCATGCGGATGCGGTGTGCGACTTCGCGCTGGAGATAGGCGGTGTTGGTGCGCAACGCCTTCAGCACCGCCTCCTCGTCACGGCCGAGCAGCGGCTTCACGAATACCGTGGCATGGCGCAGGTCGGGCGACATGCGCACTTCGGTCACGCTCACCGGATGCGTCGCGAGGACATCGTCATGCACGTCGCCGCGCTGAAGTATCTCGCTCAGCACGTGGCGCACCTGTTCGCCCACGCGCAGGACGCGGACCGAGGGACCTTCGGATTTTTCGTTATGCCGCATCGCACCCTCCATGTTCCCCCGCGAAGGCGGGGGTCCAGAGCGTCAGGAATTCAACGTCGGGTATAAATCGTTCCACAGCGGGTTCATCTCTTCGATCGCGCGCAATTTCCAGGCGCGATTCCATTTCTTCATACGCAGTTCGTAAGCACGCGCATCCTGAATGTCATCAAAGGCGAGGTGCCAGACGAGCAGCTTGCGACCATAGTCATGCGTGAAGCCCGGTACGACGCCGCTCCGATGCTCCCACGCGCGCTTCGCGAGGTTGCTCGTGACGCCGATATAGATGGTACCATTGCGCCCACTGGCCTTGATGTAGACATAGCCCGGCCTTGTGCCCATCCATCGTCGCTCCACGCCGCTCTGGGCCCCCGCCTTCGCGGGGGCGCAAAGGGATCACAACGTCCGCGCGCGTTCCTCGACCTCGAAGACTTCGAGGTGATCGCCCGGCTTGATGTCGTTGGTATCCGCCAGCACGACACCGCATTCCAGGCCCGCGCGCACTTCGGCGACATCGTCCTTGAAACGGCGGAGCGACGCGATGGTCGTTGCCGAGACGATGACGTCCTCGCGGGTGAGACGCGCGTGGAGCCCCTTGCGGATGATGCCTTCGAGCACCAGCAGACCCGCGGCCTTGTCGCGCTTGCCGGCCGGGAAGACTTCCTTGACCTCGGCGCGGCCGACGACGGTTTCGACGCGTTCCGGACCCAGCTCGCCCGCCATCTCCTTCGCGACTTCCTCGGTCAGGTGATAGATGACGTCATAGTACATGAAGCGCACTTTTTCGCGGTTCGCGATCTCGCGCGCCTTGGCGTTGGGGCGGACGTTGAAGCCGATGATCGGCGCATTCGTCGCCGCCGCCAGCGTCACGTCGCTTTCGGTGATCGCGCCGGCGCCCGAATGGAGCACGCGGACGCGAATCTCGTCGGTCGACAGCTTGTTGAGCGCGTTGACGATCGCTTCGACGCTGCCCTGCACGTCGGCCTTGATGACCACCGGATATTCGATGACATTGGCCTTGTCGGCGAGCGCCGAGAACATGCCTTCCAGGCTGACCGGCGCCTGCGCCGTCCGCTTCTTGAGCGCCTGTTCCTGACGATAGGCGGCGACTTCGCGCGCGCGCGCCTCATTCTCGACCACGGTCAGCGTGTCGCCCGCCATCGGCACCCCGCCGAGGCCCAGAACCTCGACCGGCATCGACGGACCGGCTTCCTTGATCTGCTGGCCCTGATCGTTGACGAGCGCGCGGACGCGACCGCTTTCGGCGCCGCAGACGAAGATGTCGCCGACCTTCAGCGTACCGCGGCGGACGAGGATCGTCGCAACGGGGCCGCGGCCCTTGTCGAGCTTGGCCTCGACCACGGTCCCCTCCGCCGAACGGTCAGGGTTGGCCTTGAGCTCCATGATCTCGGCCTGAAGCGCAATCGCGTCGAGCAGCTTGTCGAGGCCGGTCTTCTTGAGCGCCGAAACTTCGACATTCTGGACGTCGCCGCCCATTTCCTCGACGACGATCTCATGCTCGAGCAGGCGCTCGCGCACGCGCTGCGGGTTCGCGCCTTCCTTGTCGACCTTGTTGATCGCCACGATGATCGGCACGCCGGCCGCCTTCGCATGGTTGATCGATTCGATCGTCTGCGGCTTCAGCCCGTCGTCGGCCGCCACCACGAGCACCGCGATATCGGTGACGTTGGCACCGCGCGCGCGCATTTCGGTGAAGGCTTCGTGGCCCGGCGTATCGAGGAAGGTGACTTGGCTACCGTCGGGGGTCTTCACCTGATAGGCGCCGATATGCTGGGTGATGCCGCCGGCTTCGCCCGACTGGACGCTGGTGCCGCGCAGCGCGTCGAGCAAGCTGGTCTTGCCGTGATCGACGTGGCCCATGATGGTGACCACCGGCGCGCGGGGCTTCATCTGTTCGGGCGCATCGACGTCCTGATCGTTGCGGATATCGACATCGGCTTCGCTGACGCGTTTGATCTCGTGCCCGAATTCGGTGACGAGCAGTTCAGCCGTATCCTGGTCGATCGTCTGATTGACGGTGACCATCATGCCCATCTTGAACAGCGCCTTGACGAGATCGGCGCCCTTTTCGGCCATGCGGTTCGCCAGTTCCTGCACGGTGATCGTGTCGGGAACGACGACTTCGCGAACCTGCTTTTCGCGCGGACCGCTCGGCATCAGGTGCGAACGCTTTTCCTTTTCGCGAGCGCGCTTCAGCGCGGCGAGGCTGCGCGCCCGCGCGCCTTCGTCCTCGTTGAGCGCGCGCGTGACGGTCAGCTTGCCCGACTGGCGCCGGTGATCGCCGCGATGTTCCTTCTTCTGTTCGGGGCGCTTCGGTTCGGGACGCTTCGGCGCCTCGACCGGCGTGAAGCGACGCGGCGCGGGCGCAGCGCTGCTCGTCGTGGCGGCGCGCGGCGCGGCTTCGGCCGGCTTGGCTTCGGCAGCAGGCGCGGCCGGCACTTCGGCGGCGGGCTCGGCAGCAGCCGGAGCGGGCGCTTCCTCGGAAGCCTTGGATTTTTCCTCGCGCGCTTCGGCGGCACGCGCGCGCTCTTCCTCGAGCGCGCGGGCGCGTTCGGCCTCTTCGCGGCGGCGCGCTTCTTCAAGCGCGGCGAGACGCGCCTCTTCGGCTTCGCGCAGCAACTGCGTCTGGCGCTCCTGACGCGACATCAGGCTGTCGGCCTTGGGCGCGGCAGGCTTGGGTGCCGGTGCGGGCGCAGCCGGCTTCGGCGCGGGTGCAGGCGCGGCCTCGACCGCTTCAGCCTCGGGCGCGGGCGCCGCTTCGCCAGGACGGCCAAGCACGCGGCGGCGCTTCACCTCGACCACCACCGTATTGCGGCGGCCGTGGCTGAATTGCTGCTGCACCTGTCCGGCCTCTACCGTACGCTTCAGCCCCAAGGGCTTGCGGGTCAGAGTCGGCTTGTCCTGTTCGTCACTCATCGAAACGTCTTATTCCTTCAATACGCGTCCGAAACCGGAGAGTCCGTGTCGGGCTCCCTGGACGCCATCCCATTCCCCGCCGTGCGGGAATCCTGATCGGAAACGCGGTTGGCCGCGTCCCTAAACCATCCGGTGAAAAACTGCCAGCGGCTCAAATGCGCCAGCACCCGGTCAGCGGCACGGGCGTCGGTCACGCCCAGATGCACCGCATTTTCACGCCCCAATGCCATAGATAGGGTGTATCGGTCCACCGGCAAGACCGTGCCTTCACGGCCGGACCCTTCGTGATCCTCGCCGACCCGCCACGCCTGTGCCAGTTTCTTGCGCCCATCTTCGCCGGCATCCTGCGCATGCAGGAGCAGGCGGACCTGGCCGCGGCGCGCCGCGTCCTCGATCCGCTCGCTGCCGAGGATCAGCATTCCGCCGCGCGCCTCAAGCCCCAGCCGGTCGAGCGTCGCACGCGCGAGTTGCGCCTCGATCCGCGCGCCCAGATCGTCGGGAATCGTGAAGGCGCTGTCCTGCAGCGCCCGCGCCAGCCCGCCCTTGAGCTTGCCCTTCGCCTGCGCCGCTTCCAGTGCGTCGCGGTCGACCCCGATCCACGCGCCGCGCCCCGGCGCCTTGCCGAGCACGTCGGGCGCGATCGTGCCGTCGGGCCCGAGCGCGAGGCGCACGAGCCGTCCGGCCGGCGCCACGTCGCCGGTTACCACACAGCGCCTTTCGGGCGCGTGCTGTCCGCGCTTACCCGCGCGGTCGGTTTGGCTTAGCTGATCATTGCGCGGGGTCCGCATCGGCGGCCTCCCCGGTCTGGGCTTCGGCTTCGGCAGCCGGTTCGTCGTCGAACCAGTGCGCGCGCGCCGCCATGATGATCTCGTTGCCCTGCTCTTCCGACAGGCCATATTCGCCGAGCACGCCGCCCTTGTCTTCGGCGCGTTCCGAACGCTCGCGCGCCGGGCCGCGGCGATTCTCGCTGCGCTTCTTCGCGATCAGTTCGTCGGTCGCGAGATCGGCAAGATCGTCGAGCGTCTTGATCCCCGCCTTGCCGAGCGTGACGAGCATCGCTTCGGTCAGGTGCGGCAGTTCGGCCAGATCATCCTCGACGCCAAGCCCGCGGCGTTCCTGGCGCGCGGCTTCTTCGCGGCGTTCGAGCGCTTCGGTCGCACGGCTCTGCAGCTCTTCAGCCAGCTCGTCGTCGAAGCCTTCGATGCTCGCCAGTTCGTCGAGCGGCACATAAGCGACTTCTTCGAGTTCGCCGAAGCCTTCGGCGACGAGCAACTGCGCGAGCGTTTCGTCGACGTCGAGTTCTTCCTGGAACATCGTCGAGCGTTCGACGAATTCGCGCTGGCGCTTTTCGCTCGCGTCGGCCTCGGTCATGATGTCGATCTGCTTGCCGGTCAGCTGGCTGGCGAGACGGACATTCTGGCCGCGGCGGCCGATGGCAAGGCTGAGCTGATCGTCGGGAACGACGACTTCGATACGGCCGTCATCTTCGTCGATGACGACGCGCTGCACCGTCGCGGGCTGAAGCGCGTTGACGACGAAGGTTGCGGTGTCTTCCGACCAGGGAATGATGTCGATCTTTTCGCCCTGCATTTCCTGGACGACCGCCTGAACGCGGCTGCCCTTCATGCCGACGCACGCGCCGACGGGGTCGATCGAGCCGTCATAGCTGATGACGCCGATCTTGGCGCGGCTGCCCGGATCGCGCGCCGCGGCCTTGATCTCGATGATGCCGTCGTAGATTTCGGGCACTTCCTGCGCGAACAGCTTCTTCATGAAGTCGGGGTGCGCGCGGCTGAGGAAAATCTGCGGCCCGCGATTTTCGCGGCGCACCGACAGGATCAGCGCGCGGACGCGATCGCCGACGCGCATCAGTTCGCGCGGGATCTGCTGGTCGCGGCGGATCACGCCTTCGGCGCGGCCCAGATTGACGACGATGTGGCCGAATTCGACCGACTTGACGACGCCGGTGATGATCTCGCCCGCGCGGTCCTTATATTCCTCGAACTGGCGCTCGCGGTCGGCTTCGCGGACCTTCTGGAAGATCACCTGCTTCGCCGACTGGGCGTCGATGCGACCAAGGTCGACCGCGGGCAGCGGATCGACGATGAAGTCGCCGACCTTCGCATCCTTCTGCAGCTTCTGGCCGGCGGCAAGGTCGACCTGCTTGAAATAATCATCGACCTGTTCGACCACCTCGACGACGCGCCACAGGCGCAGGTCGCCGGTCTGCGCGTCGAGCTTGGCGCGGATGTCGTTCTCGGCGCCGTAGCGGGCGCGCGCCGCGCGCTGGATCGCTTCCTCGATGGCCTCGATGACGATGCCCTTGTCGATCATCTTCTCGCTGGCGACGCTGTTGGCGATCGCGAGCAGTTCGGCCTTGTTGGCGGAAATGGCAGTGGCCATCAGTCCTGTCCTTCTTCTTCCATGTCGTCGGCACCCTCGATCGAGAGCGGGACGGTTGCGGCAATCAATTTGTCGGTAAGGACGAGCTTGGCCGTGTCGATCGCGTCGAACGGCAGCTTGTGCTCGATCCCTTCCTTGTCGAAAATCGTGACGATACCGGCGTCGATGCCGGCGAGTTCGCCATTGAAGCGCAGGCGCCCGTCGCGCTTTTCCTTCAGCGCGACCTTCGCCTCATGCCCCGCCCAGTCGGCGAAGTCGGCGGGACGCGTCAGCGGGCGGTCGATCCCGGGCGACGACACTTCGAGGCGATAGGCGCCCTCGATCGGATCCTCGCCTGCTTCCTCCAGCGCGTCGAGCCGGTCCGAAATGCGGCGCGACAGATCGGCGCAATCGTCGATCGTCAGCTGGCGCGTATCGGGCCGTTCGGCCATCACCTGCAGCGTCGGGTCTTCCTCGCCGCCGAAAAAGGCGACGCGCACGAGCGCAAGGCCCAACGCCTCGGCTTCGGGCGCGATGATCGCATTGAGGACGTCGAAATCGACCAAGCTTCATTCCCAAATATCGCGACCGGAAAAGCCATGCGTTTACGGCCGCCGCGGCCCGCGGCCCCGACGTCCTATCTGGCTACCCATGTCTAGGAGTGAGCGTGCATATAGGCGCGTTGCGGGGAGTCGGCAAGCGGAGATTGGAGTGGGCGGCTTTCCGGTCGGTTGGGGTCGTCGGGCCGGATCGGCATGGATGGCAGGTAACGACCGGCTTTCGCCATTCCAGTGATTGTCAGAGCGTGCTGTTGTCGGACGGTCATTGGATCGGGGCACCGACTTGCCTTGGTTTTTTCCGGATGCGCCCGAGGCGGTCTAAACCTTGGAGACGCTTCAATGGAACGCCTCGATACTCGGTTGTAGAGCTACGACCGCTCTGGTCGGTTACTAAAAGTAACACTCGCTGCCCAAGTGGTGTTGTATCAAATGTCGCAGACAAGGCCTTGAAGTCTGCGGCCTGTGCCCCGTTACTCTCACAAAATTCGGGCAGAGCCTTAGCAAAGAGAGCGACAGCAACTTCGAGGCTGCCTGACGGTTTTCCACGCACAACGCGACCGTTGAGAAAATCGACTTCTATCAATGCTTCTGGAGATGACGCAGCTTCGCCAAATACATCTATGGGGTAGTGGCCAATCACAAACCCCAAGCCACTGGCCATCGAATCTGCGAGGTTATGCCCTATGGCGCAAAGGCGATCATGCTTCATACACAGACTTTGCCAGCATTTGCGTCCGGTTTCTACATATGCTCGCACCGAAGCAGACAGTCCGCTCCCCCACCCCATTTTCGTCTTTCGTCTTTCGTCTTTCGTCGCCGATCTGGATCGAATGACCAAAAAGAGAGCGATTGCTGCCCTTATCTCCCCTCCCGCAGGCGGGAGGGGTCGGGGGTGGGCATGCGGCGTTGAAAAGGCCCACCCCGCTGCGACTAGCGAGCAAGCTCGCAAGTCTCGCTGCCCCTCCCGCCTGCGGGAGGGGATGGAAGGACATTCCGCAATATCGTCTTCCTACCCAAAGCGGCCTCCCCGCCCACCTTTCCACTTCCCTCGCGCGCGCGGTCATGCTCAACGCGCCGGCATGGTCGACGATTCCCCCCTGCTCGCGCTGTCGAACGTCCGCGTCATGGCGGACGAGGCGTGCATTCTCGATCTGCCCGCGCTGACCATCCCGGCGGGCGAGAGCGCCGCGATCCTTGGCGCCAACGGCTCGGGCAAGTCGACCTTGGTCAAGCTGATCGCGCGCCAGCTCTATCCCGCCTGGGGTGCCGACGTCCGCATCTTCGGGCAGGACAGCTGGAACGTCTTCGACCTGCGCAAGCTGCTCGGCATCGTGTCGTCGACGATGCAGCTCGACTTCGACGCCGAACCGCCGCTGGAGGTACTCGACTGCGTCGTCTCGGGCTTCTTTGCCTCGCGCGGACTGTGGGCGCATCAAAGCTACACGCAGAATATGGTCGATGTTTCGGTGGCGGCGCTCGGCGATGTCGGCGCGCAGCATCTGATCGGGCGCAGCATGGCGAGCCTGTCAACGGGCGAGGCCCGCCGCGTCCTCATCGCCCGCGCGCTTGCGCACCGCCCGCGCGCGCTGCTGCTCGACGAACCCTGCGCCGGGCTCGACCCCGCGGCGCGGCATCATTTCCTCGACATGCTGCGTGGCGTCGCGCGCAGCGGGGTCGCGCTGTTGCTGATCACCCATCATATCGAGGAGATATTACCCGAGATCGACCGCATCGTGATGCTGCGCGGCGGCCGCCTCGACCGCGACGGCGCCAAGGCCGATCTGCTGACCGGCGACAGCCTGACGCGCCTGTTCGGCCTGCCGATGACGGTGACGGAGCGGCACGGCTGGTATCAGGCGGATATCCACCCCTGACCGCCACCGCTTACCCTCCTGTCCCGCTGCGGGACAGCGCACACGCGGTGCAATCTTTTATTCGCACCTCGCGGCATAAGCAGGGATCGCAGCACGCCTGGGCGAATCGGCCGATCGGGCGGGGCACCGGATTTTGACGCGCGCATGAAACCCGAACTCAACCTCGACGCTCCCGGCTATGCCGACGCCCGCGCCGCCTGGCGCGGTGCGCCGCGCGCCGCCGCCGCAGCAGCGGGTCCGGGGCGCAATTTCTGGATCGGCCTGCTCGCCGCCGTGCTTGTCGCCAGCGTGGCGCTCGCGCTGTCGAGCGGCCAGTTCCGCCCGCGCGGCTTCGGCCCCTACAGCGTGTCGGTGCCGCTGACCTTCAAACCCTATGACCCGACGCGCTGGGCGGTGATGAATTCGGACAGCTATGCCGACGCGCTCAAGATCGACCCGACGCTGCCCGATCCCAGCAGCGTCGGCTATGCCGATGCGACCGCGCTGCCGCCCGCCGATCCGGCGCAGCTTCGCGACGAAGCCTTCGTCGGCCCGGCGGCCAAATCCTATGTCTTTCGCGGCGTCACCGCGCTCGACCGCGAACGCGCGCATTATTGCCTGACCTCCGCCCTCTATTACGAGGCGGCCTCCGAAAGCGACGACGGGATGCGCGGCGTGGCGCAGACGGTGCTCAATCGCGTGCGCCACCCGAGCTTTCCCAACACCGTGTGCGGCGTCGTCTTTCAGGGTTCCGAACGCGCCGGCGTGTGCCAGTTCACCTTTTCGTGCGATGGCGCGATGGCGCGTGCGCCGAGCCGCGACAACTGGCTGCGCGCGAGCCGCATCGCATCAGCGGCCCTGAACGGCGCCGTCTTTCCGGGCGTCGGGCTCGCCACCCATTATCACACCACCGCGATCTGGCCGCGCTGGGGCAAGAGCCTGGTGATGACCAACATCGTCGGCGCCCATATCTTCCACCGCTGGCGCGGCCGCTGGGGCATGCCCGACGCGTTCCGCGCGCCCTATCTGGGCCGCGAGCCGGTGCCTGGCCCCTATCTTCCCGTCGCGCAGCAGCTTGCGATGCTGAAGAAGGGGCCGATCCCGGGCGCGCCCCTGTTGCCCGCCGCTGCGGTCGATCCCTTGCCCGCAGGCGGCCCCGCACCGCTGCCCGGCACGCTGAGCGCGCCGGCGCAGACCGCGGCACCGCCCCCTTCGGTGACCGCCGCGCCCACGCCGCCGGCCTACAGCGACCCGCGGCTCAACCAGTCGGGTCAGATCCGCGAGGAATATCAGAAGAGCGGCGAGTGGATTCGCTAGGCGCGACGCGCTAGCTTCTTCTGCTCACAAGGCGAAGGAGGCGTTTCCATGGGGCATGTCAAAGGCATCGGCGGCCTGTTCTTCCGTGCGCGCGATCCCGCAGCGCTCAGCGACTGGTATCGCGACCGTCTCGGCGTCGGCGGCGGATGCAGCGCCGACGACAGCGCGCCGATCAATCAATGGGTGTGGACGGTGACCGGCGGACCGCTGGTCTTCTCGCCTTTCAAGGCCGACACCGACTATTTCCCGGCCGACCGCCAGTTCATGATCAACCTGCGCGTCGACGATCTCGACGCGGTGCTCGCGCCCTTCCGCGCCGCCGGTGAGGAGGTGATTACCAAGAAGGAATGGGATGATCCGTCGGTCGGCCGCTTCGCGCGCGTCCACGACCCCGAAGGCAATCCGATCGAATTGTGGGAGCCGGCGCAAGCCGGCTAGATCGCCGTCCCGGCGAAAGCCGGGACGACGGAAGCCTTACCTGCCCTGGCTGCGCCAGCGCTTGACGACGCGCTCCAATATTTCTGGCTCGCCGCCGGTTTCGCGCCAAAGCTGCGAGAAGAGCGGATCGCTCGACGCGGGGCGCTTGTCTTCCTCGAGCGTGTCGAGGTGGACGCGAATCGGGATCGACACGCCCTCGCCGCAGATGATGCATTCGCGGTTGCGCAGCGCCGGGATCGAATCGATGAAACCGCGCGCGCCTTCGGGCATCGCCGCCTTGACGAAATGCTGGTCGCGTTCGTTGTTGAGGCGCATCGAGATGATCGTGCCGCACTGCGACAGCACGCCTTCGGCAAGGTCGGACGGGCGCTGCGTGATGAGGCCCAGCGACACGCCGTATTTACGGCCTTCCTTGGCGATACGTTCGAGGATCTTGCGCACCGCCTGCCCCTGTCCGCTATCCTTCGACGGGATGTAGCGGTGGGCTTCTTCGCAGACGAGCAGGATCGGACGCTGCGGCTCGCCGCGCGACCAGATCGCATAGTCGAAGGTCAGGCGCGACAGCACCGCGACGACCACGCCCGTGATGTCCGACGGCACCCCCGATACGTCGATGATCGAGATCGGCCGACCGTCCGACGGCAGGCGGAAGATCTTGCCAAGGAAGTTTGCCATCGTGTCGGCGACGAGCATGCCGGAGAACATGAAATTATAGCGCGGGTCGGCGCGCATTTCCTCGATCTTGCCCTTGATACGCATGAAGGGCGCCGACGAGGTCGCCTTGTCGAGCTTGCCCATCTCGTTCTGCAGGATGTTGAGCAGATCCGACAACAGATAGGGGATCGGCGAATCGACCGTGATCTTCGTCATCCCCTCGGCCAGCCGGTTCTTGAGCCGCGCCTGGAGCAGACATTTGGCGAGCACGTCGCAATCGCCCTGGCGGTCGCGCCCTTCGCTGGTGACGAAAACCTCGCAATGTTCCTCGAAATTCATCAGCCAATAGGGCATCGCGAGATTGTCGACGTCGAACAACGCGCCGGTGCCCTTGAACGCCGCCGAATATTCGCCGTGCGGGTCGATCATCACGATATGGCCTTGCGGTGCCAGTTCGCAGATCTTGTGCAGGATCAGCGCGGCGCTCGTCGATTTACCCGTACCGGTCGATCCGAGCAGCGCGAAATGCTTGCCGAGCATCGCGTCGACATACAGCGAACCGCGAATGTCGCGCGTCGGATAGACGGTCCCGATCTCGACATGCGCCCGCTCGTCGGCGGCGTAGATCTGCTTGAGGTCGGCGCTGGTCGCAGCATAGACTTGGCTACCCGGAATCGGATAGCGCGTCACGCCGCGGCGGAAATTGTGGATGCGGCCGGTCAGCTTTTCTTCTTCGCCTTCGCCGAGGAAGTCGATCGCCGCGACGATCAGTCCCTCGCCGCGCTCGTAAAGCTGCTGGTCGCGCACGCTGGCGAGCAGCCAGACATTGCCGACGCGCACCTTGACCTGCGCGCCCACCTGGCCCGCCATCGCGACCGACGGGTCGTTCGATGTCGACAAGCCCTGCAACGCCGAAGCATCGAGCAGGATGCGCGAAGCCGAGCCGGCAATGTCGATCACTTCGCCGATCAGCAAGTCGTCGCGGTGGTGCGCCTGCACCGGCGCAATCGGCGCCGCCGTTCCGCCGCCCGCCAGCCTGACATGCTGCGCAGCCGTCGCGTCGCCGGTACCAAAACCGCCCCCATGCATATCCATATTCAACCCCGCCATATGTTTGTCCCGCGGCGACTATCGCAGGCGAGGGTAAACAAAGCGCTTATGATAGATCAGCGGCGGCGGAAAAGCGCCGATGCGGCATAGCCGAGCAGCAGCGACAGCGCGACCGCGGCAAGGCCGTAGAGGAACCCGTGCCGCTGCGCCGCGAGCGCGACGAAACGTTCGAAGCCCGCCTTGCGGATCTGAACGTCGCGCGAGGCGACGGCCAGCACGCGTCCCTTGCTGATCAGATAGGTTTCGGCGCGGTAGGTGCCCACGGGAACGCGCGCCGGCACGGGGATTCGCGCCCGATACAACACGCCTTCGGTAATCTCGACCGCCGAAGGGTTTTCGTAGAACAGCCCCATGCGGCGATAGAGATCGACCAGCCCCGCCTCGAACCGCTCGAGCTTCTTCGCCTCCGAAAAGCCGGTCGGGGACATCGACAGATTTTTAAGGCCAAGCTCGAAGATCGCCGCGGTGCGTTCGTCGACCAGCTTGTCGACCGGGCGCGACGACCCGATCGCGTAAAAGCCGGGCGAGGTGCGCAGCCGGATGCTGCTGGCGTTGACCCACATGCCCGCGATGCGCTGCTTTTCGCGCAGCACCACCGGCCGCACCGGGCCCTTCAGAACGACGACGATGTCGGCGCGATCGTCGGGCAGGCGCTGACCGGGATAGAGGATCGCGCCGAACAGCAGCAATTCCTCGCCGGTGAAGCTGTACTGGATTTCGATCGAGCGGCTCGACACGTCGGGCACCAGACGCGGGTCGACCGCCTGCGCCGCGGCGGGCAGTAGCAACAGCAGCAGCGCTGCGATCGAGGCGCCGATCCGCGTCACTGGACGGTGTAGATTTCGTCGGGACGGATGAAGAGGCCGACCGCCATGCGCAGTGCGACGAGCAGCACGATGATCGCCAGCGCCATGCGCAAATATTCAGGGCGGACCTTTTGCGCGAAACGCGCGCCGATCTGCGCGCCCGTCACGCTGCCGAGCAGCAGCAGGCCGGCGAGGACGATATCGACCGCGCCCGTCGTCATCGCATGGACCATCGTCGTCGCGATGGTGACGAACAGGATCTGGAACAGCGAGGTGCCGACGACCACCTGCGCTCCCATGCCGAGCAGGAAGATCATCGCCGGGACCATGATGAAACCGCCGCCGACGCCGAGCAGCATCGTCAAGATGCCGACGAGCGCCCCGAGGATCAGCGGCGCGAGCGGCGAAATATAGAGGCCCGAACGATAGAAGCGCCAGCGCATCGGCAGGTTCGCGACCATCGGATGGTGGCGCCGCTTGCGCGCCGGCGCCGGAAGCCCGGCCTGCAGCGCGCGCAGCGCACCCCATGCTTCGCGCGCCATCAACCCGCCGACCGATCCCAGCAGCACGACGTAAAGGATGTTGATCGTCGTATCGATCTGCCCCCAAGCGGTGAGCAGTTCGAACAATCCGGCGCCGATCAACGATCCGAGCAACCCGCCGGCGATCAGCACAGCGCCCATGCGCAAATCGACGCCGCCGCGCTCGAAATGCGCGAGCGCGCCCGATACACTGGCCCCCGTCACCTGCGTCGCGGCCGACGCCGCGGCGACCGTCGGCGGGATACCGTAAAAGATAAGCAGCGGCGTCGTCAGAAAGCCGCCGCCGACGCCGAACATGCCCGACAGAAAGCCGACCCCGCCGCCCAACAGCACGATGACCAGCGCGTTGACCGACAGATTGGCGACAGGAAGGTAAAGATCCATGGGCCCCGTATGCACGTAAGCGGCGCAAAACCAGCACCGATTCCGCCGACCCTAGAGCCTTTTCAGCGCAGGTGGAACCACCTGACGAGCGGGATAAGCGCGCAAAAGGCAAAATCCGCGCGCCGCCTGTGTTGCGGGCAGAAGCCGTCCCCCAGACGCGCTGTCCCGGCGCATGAAATCGGCCGTGCCACCGCGCGCCGGGGGGTTGTCAAAAGTCGCTCGCCAGCGTCAGCGCGAGGCCGCTTTCGGGGCGGGCACCGCCAGCGACGCGCTGTCGCCAGTCGAGCGCGATGCTGCTGCCCTGGCCGACATCGGGCAAGCGGAGCGTCAGCCGTGGCCCGACATCGACGCGTGCGACACCGGGCTGTATGGCGCCTGCCGCCATCCCGCCCACGCTGACGCGGGTCGGACCCGCCGCCGCTATCTCGCGATCGATCGAAATCGCACCGTCGGCAAAGACGTCGCCCCGGCGCAGCCCGACGACCCCCGCCTCGCCATAGGCGTCGAGCCGGAAGTCATGCGGCAGCGGCAGCGCGCTCACGCCGCCGACGACCATCGCGGCAAAGGCGCTGCGCCCCTCATGGCCGATCGCCATCCGGCGCTCGACCGCGACATCGACAGGCAGGCCGGGTGCCGGAGCAAATGCCAGTCCGAGCGCCAGTTCACTCTGTTCGGGACGGCGCAAGGCCGCGGTCGCCCGCCCATAGACGCGCAGCGCTCCGTCTCCGGCGAGCGCGTGCGCGACGCGGAAGCCCGCCTGCGAACCGCCCAATTGCCCGTCGCCCGCCAGCGACCGCCCGTCGCCGTCCCGCAAATAGACCCATGCCGATGCCGACAGCCCCGATAATTGCCGCTGCATCCAGAAGGCGCCGCCGCGACCAGGCGCTGCACGCGCGGGCGCGGTCGCAAGATTCCACGTTCGTGGTTCTGCGGCCGCGGCGCGCGGCGGGGCGGCGGGGAAGAGGCGGGCCATCAAGGCGAGGCTCAGCTGCGGCAAATCGGCGCCGAGGTCGGGCACTGCAGGGGTTGCGGCATGTCGCGGTCGCCGCGGCAAAGCGCCATGGGCGATCCGCTGCACGACCGGCGCCGACGCAGCCGCGATCGCACCCTGGTCAGGCGCGCCGGACAGAACCGTCGGAAACCAGGGCGGCGCGACCGGTATCGGCGGCGCGGGAGTCGCGGCGCTCCACAGCATCAGCGCGCGCAAGGCGATCCAACCACCGATGCAGAATGCCAGAAACCGCAGCGCCGGGGCGCCGCCGGACGCCGGACCCGTATAGGCCGTGCGATTCACCGCAACCATGCTTCGGAAAGGAGCAAGGGACGCGGAGCCTCGACGGCGGGGTGATCGGTCTTGTCCCAGACCACCCGCCCCGAACGCTGCATCGTCCAATAGCATGCGATCGCGCGCCGCGCCGCAAGGACCGCGATCAGATTGGCGACAAAGGCGCGCGGCACCGCCTCGAAACCGGCGCGAAGCCCATAGCAGCGCGCGGTGAAAAGAAAGCGCATCGAAAGCCGCCACAGCAACAGGACGGCATTGAACGCGAGCAGCCAGCGCAGCGTGTCGCCGATGTCGACCGCGGACCAGCCGAACAGCGCCTCTCCCGCCATGGCCAGCCCCGCCAGGATCATCCCGATATAGGCCGCCAGAATGACGATCGCCGCAAGCGGCGCGCGCCGGTCGCGCCAGAGCATCCAGCGCGCGGCCCAGGCGCGCGATGCGCCGCGTGGGCCATCGTCGGGGCGCGCGGCTGGCCAGGCGACATGATCCCATCCCGCGAGCGCGATGCCGACGACCCACCGCGCCTTCTGCCGCGCCGCCGCCTCGACCCGTGCCGGAAATTCGCCGCGCGAGACGATCCGTGTCCCGTCGCCGTCGACCGCATCGACGAAGCGCGCCGACAGGCCGAAGGCATCAAGCAGCATCCCGACCTCATAATCCTCCGCCAGACTGTCGGCGCGGAACGGGTCGCCCCCGCGCTCGATCGCCAGCAGCGACAGCGCATTGCGCGTCAACGCGGTTCCGACGCCCGCCGACGGCAGCGGCAGGCGAAGGCGCGAGCGCAGCGCCAACTCCTTGCCATGCGCCTCCGCAAACTCGTCGGCATAATGTCCGCCGATCCAGCGTTGACCGGGTTCGTAATGCGGCACGACGGGGATCTGCACCATCGCATCCTGCGCGAGATGCACGCGATAGAGCGCGATTTCGGCCGGATGCACCCGATCTTCGGCATCGTGGAGCACGACTGCGGCAAAACGCCGCCCCTCGGCGCGCTCATCCTCGCCCAGCGCGTGCCACATCCGGTTGAGATTATCGCCTTTTGTCGTTGGCCCGGCCGCCGGCCCGATCACCAGCCGCACCCGCCGGTCGCGCGCCACCAGCGGGGCGACCGCCATCAGCGTCGCGGCATCATTGGGGTAGCAGCCGACATAGAGCCGGACATCCTCGCCATCCCAGCTTCGCAGCATGTGGGTGAGGGTCGCGGGCAACACCGCCGCCTCGCGCCACGCCGGCACGAAGACCGCAACCGTTCCCGAAACCGGATCGCGCCCGCGAACAGCGTCGCGCCGCGCCCGGCCAGCCCCGAACCAGAGCGCATCGAACAAGAGATCGTCGAGCCCGAACAAAAGGATGCCCACCGATGCGAACAGCATCAGTTCATGGCCGGCGCCCTGTACCAGCCAGCCCAGCCATGCGGTCGACCCTTCCACCCGCCTGCCCTGCTCTGCCCCTGTCTCTGACGTCTTGGCGTCACATATGGTAATGCCTAATCGGCGGAATCGGTTTGTAAAGCGTGACGCAGCCGTTCGAGCGCGCTACGACGTCCACCAAATGGCCCCCAGACAAAAAGAGGTGTAATTTCGTGACCCGCAGTTCGTCGCCACGCTCGGCTCTCCGCGACTTTCTTGAAAGCGAGAGCGCCGGCGGGATGTTGCTGATTTTCGCGGCCGCTTTGGCAATGATTATCGCCAATTCGGCACTGGCCACCGATTATCACCACGCAATCCATGCGGTGACGGGGCCGACGCTGACCGACAAGCTGGGTCCGATGACCGTTCACCTGTGGGTGAATGATGGCCTGATGGCGATTTTCTTCCTGCTCGTCGGGCTCGAGATCAAGCGTGAGTTCGTTGACGGACGCCTTGCGAGCTGGGATCGGCGGCGGCTGCCGATGATCGCCGCTGCAGCGGGCATGGCGGTTCCCGCGGTGATCTACATACTGCTCGCGGGGGGCACGGCGGGCCTTGCGCAAGGCTGGGCGATCCCCGCTGCGACCGACATCGCCTTTGCGATCGGCGTGCTCGCGCTGCTCGGCAAGCGCGCGCCGACGTCGCTCAAGCTGTTTCTGGTGACCGTCGCGATCGTCGATGACATGGGTGCGGTCGCGATCATCGCGCTTTTCTATACGGCCGAAATCAACATGCTGGCGCTCGGCGCTGCGGCGCTGCTGCTCGGCGTGATGTTCGCGGTCAACCGCGCCGGGGTGAAGCATCTTGCGGTCTATCTGCTGCTCTTTGCGCTGCTCTGGTACGCAATGCTGCTCTCGGGCGTGCATGCGACGATCGCCGGCGTCCTCGCGGCGATGGCGATCCCCTTCGAACGCACGCCGGGCGCGCCGGACAGCGAAACCTCGCCGCTCCACCGTCTGGAACATGGTCTGCACCCGTGGGTCGCCTTTGCGATCGTGCCGCTGTTCGGCTTCGCCAATGCCGGTGTCGACGTGCGCGGACTGGGGCTCGATCAGATTTTCGCGCCGCTGCCGCTCGGCATCGCGGCCGGGCTGTTCTTCGGCAAGCAGGTCGGCATTTTCGGCAGCGTCTGGCTGGCCGTAAAGCTGGGGATCGCGGGCAAGCTGCGCGGTGCGACCTGGCTGCAAATCTATGGCGTGTCGGTGCTGTGCGGGATCGGCTTCACGATGAGCCTGTTCATCGGCGGCCTTGCCTTCCCGGGCAACGCCCTGCTCATCGAGGAGGCGAAGATCGGCATCCTGATGGGATCGCTCGTCGCCGCGCTGACCGGTTTTGCCGTGCTGCGCTTCGCTCCGCTCCATCCCGACCATTCGGGGATCGAGACGAGTTCGGACGCGGAAATCGCCCGCGACGGCGACGTCAGCGACACCTCCGAAGTGCGGCCCGCCACGGCTGGCTGATGCCCCGCCGCAGCGCTCTTCTGGCCCTTGCGGTCCTTGCAGGCATGACCCTGTCGGGATGCTATGCGCTCGACCCCGAGATGCGGCGGGTCGTGGCGCAGCGCAAGGCGGCCGAACGCGCAGCAAAGGAAGCGCCGGGCAAGGACGTGCCGGCGAGCGATGTACCGGCCGAACCCGCCATGTCGGTCACGATCCTGCCGCAAACGGTGCTGCCGCCGCCGATGCCGGCGCCCGCCGGAACGGACGCCGCGTTCGATCCCGCCGTGGCCGCGGTTGCGCGCCACACGCTCGACAGCGTGGCGCATGATTATGTCGGGCTCGTTCTCGAACTGGGCACGCATAACAAGAGCGATATCGACGCCTATTACGGACCGAAGGCGCTGATGGCGGCCGCGGTGACCGATCCGCGGAGCCTTGCAAGGCTCGGCGAAGCCGCACGCCAGCTCTCGGCATCGCTCGACGACGTCGCGCCGCACCTGACCGACGCCGCCGACCAACGGCGGCTGCGCGCGCTGAAGGCGATGCTGCTCGCGGCCGAGACGCGCAGCGCGATGTTGCAGGGCAAGCGCCTGACCTTTGCCGACGAGGCCGAACGGCTTTTCGGCGTGCGCCCGACGCTCGAACCGCTGTCCGCCTATGACGCCACGCTGGCTACCATCGCGCAGCTCGTCCCCGGCGACGGCGAATTGGCCGATCGCGTCGAAGCCTATTTCGACCGCTTCACCATTCCCGCCGCCCGGCTGACGCCGACCTTCGACGCCGCGATCGCCCAGTGCCGTGCGCGGACCGCCGCGCAGGTGGCGATGCCCGAAGACGAGAATTTCGACCTGCAGTTCGTCACCGGAAAGAGCTGGAGCGGCTATAATTTCTACATGGGCGGCTATCGCAGCATCATCCAGGTCAACACCGACCTGCCGATCCGCCTGTCGCGCGCGCTCGATCTCGGCTGCCACGAAGGCTATCCGGGCCACCATCTGTTCAATCTGCAAATCGAAGCAAAGCTGGTCCGCGACCGCAACTGGATCGAATATAGCGTCTACCCGCTTTACAGCCCGCAAAGCTTCCTGGCCGAAGGAAGCGCCAATTACGGCATCGACCTTGCTTTTCCGGCTGACGAACGCATCGCCGTCGAGCGCGACACGATCATGCCGCTGGCGGGCATCGAACCGCCTGCCGACGAGCGCTACTGGCAGCTTCTCGATGCGATGAAAGCGCTGTCGGGCGCGCGGCTGACGATTGCGCAGCAATATCTCGACGGCGCGATCGACCGGCCAACGGCGGTGGCGCTGACGCAGAAATATGGGCTCGTGTCGCGACCGCGCGCCGAGCAGATGACCGATTTCACCGAAAAATATCGCAGCTACGTCATCAACTACGGGCTCGGCGAAGCGATGGTGCGCGACTATGTCGAACGCGGTGCACCGTCCCGCGACATGATGTGGCGCCGCTTCCTCGGGCTTCTCGGCGAACCCACCCTGCCCGCGGATCTTGCCGCACAATGACCCCCGCGGTCGCCCTTCTCTGGCTCGGCCAGGCGGGATCGCCGCGGCGCCCGCCTGCGGGAGTGGCTCCGCGCGATTGATCCGTCGGCGCGCCCGAGCGGCGCGCCCTTTCGGTTCCATCAATCGCAAGGATTTCCCATGCACCTCGACAAACAGGATATTCACCAGCGCATCGAAGCGCCGGTCATGAAGGATTATGGCGTCTATCTGGCGGTCGACCGTCTGCTCGATTGCCAGAAGCCGCTCGCAGAGCTTTGCACCCCCGACGAATTGCAGTTCCAGATCGTCCATCAGGTGGAGGAATTGTGGATGAAGCTGATGGCCTTCACCCTCACCGAAATCGACGGCCATATGGCGGCGGGCGAGACGATGCGCGTTCTGTCGCTCTTCGACCGGGTCAACCGGATCATGCGGCTGATGACCGATCAGCTGGCGCTGCTGGAGACGATGAGTCCGTTCGACTATCAGGCGATCCGGCTTCAGCTCGGCAATGGGTCGGGGCAGGAAAGCCCCGGCTTCCAGCTGCTGCTCACCCTGCCGCAGCCGCTGTGGGCGCGCTACAAATCGGCCTATCTCGATCCGGCCGGGCGCAGCGTCGCCGACGTATACGACACCGGCTACCGCCACGACGAGGCCTATATGGTCGCCGAGGCGCTGATCGAATTCGACGAGTTGTTCCAGATCTTTCGCGCCCATCACATCTATCTCATCCACCGGTCGATCGGCATGGGATCGAAATCGCTCAAAGGGCGTCCGGTCGAACTGCTCAATGCCGGCGCGCGGCATCGCTTCTTCCCCGAACTGTGGGACATTCGTGCCGAAATGACCGACCGCTGGGGCGCCGAATATGGCGTCAAGCGCGACAGTATCAGCGGCAATGCGCCGGCCGGACACGGCAGCGGCCTGTGAGCGGCGCGCTGCTGCCGGCCGCGGTTGCCGGGCACTTTTTCCTGCCGCCCCGCGCCGTCTATCTGAAAAGCCACAGCGTCGGATGCCAGCCGCGCAGCGCCGAGGCGCTGCTGCGCGACCGGATGCTGACCCCGTGGCGCGAGACGGGCGAAGCCTGGCCGCACTGGCTGGAGGCGATCGACGCCTGGCGCGCCGCGCTGGCGGAGCTGATCGGCGTCGAAGTACGCGATCTGTGCCCCGCCACCAATGTCAGCGCGGCGCTGTCGCGCTACCTCTCGGCGCTGGGCACCGCGACGACCCGGCGCACCATCCTGCTCGCGCCGAGCGCCTTTCCGACGATCGGCTATGTCGCAAGCGGGCTCGCCGCCGCGGGGTGGACGACGCGCTATCTGCCTGCCGCCGCCGATGTGCGCGATCCCGCGCAGTGGGCATCGGCGCTGGACGACGATGTGGCGCTGGTTGTTGCCATGCACGTCAGCTCGAACAGCGGCGCGCTGACCGACATCGCCGCCGTCGCCGCGGCCGCGCACGCCGCGGGCGCGCGCTGCATCGCCGATTGCGCGCAATCGGTCGGCGTTGTTCCCGTCGCGCCGGCCGCATGGGGCGCCGATGCGGTGATCGGCACCAGCGTCAAATGGCTGTGCGGCGGACCGGGTGCAGCGTGGCTGTGGGTCGCGCCGCACGACCGCACTGCGCTGGACCCGATGGAGCGCGGCTGGTGGAGCCACGACAATCCTTTCGATATGGATATCGAAAGCTTCCGCTATGCCCCCGACGCGCGCCGCTGGTGGGGCGGCACCCCCGATGTTGCACCGTTCGTCCTGTCGACCGCGGGCATCGAAACCGTCGCCGCGATCGGCGTCGAGCGGGTGCGCGCGCATAATCGCGCGCTCCAGACGATCCTCCGCGCCGCACTCGAACCCCGAACGCCGCAGTGGCGCTGGCCCAAAGGCGACATCGGCGGAACACTGTGCATCGACACCGGCGCCGACCAGCCGCGCATCGCCGCGGCGCTCACCGCGAACGCGATCAGCGCCGACTTCCGCGGCACCACCGTCCGGCTGTCCTTTCACGCCTATAATGGTGCCGACGACGCCGAAGCGGCCGTTCGCGCGCTCGTCTGACGGTCGCCCCTAGAGCGCCGAGCGCCGGTCGAACCAGGGCTGTGCCTCTTCGAGCTGCGCCGCGAGCTGGAGCAGCAGCGCTTCTTCGCCGAAGCGCCCGACGAACTGCGTTCCCATCGGCAGCCCCTCGGGCGTCCACCACAGCGGGACGTTGATCGCGGGCTGCCCCGTCGCGTTCTGGATCGCCGTGAAGGGAACATAGTCGGTCATCGCGCCGAAACCGGCCGCCACGTCTTCGCTGTCGAGCGGAAAACTGCCGTTGCGCGGCGGCGGGGCGCCGAGCGTCGGGGTCAGCCAGATGTCATGGTCGGCGTGCCACGCCGCGACTGCGCGCGCCATCTGTTGCAGCTGGAAGATCGCGCCCCACAGTTGCGGCGCGCTGATCGCCTTGCCCATCGCGTAAAGGCCGCGCGTCAGCCCCTCCAGATTGTCGGGACCGGGCGTCTGCCCCGTCATCATCGCGATGCCGTCGATCTGCATCGCCGCGCCGCTCGACCAGATCGCCATGAAGGCCGGGACCATCGCATCATTGTCCACCGGGGGCGATGCCTCCTCGACATGATGACCCAGGCCCTCGCACAATTTTGCCGCATGTTCGACCGCGGCGACCGCCTGAGGATCGAGCGCCCGACCACCCGGGGCAGCGCGCGCAAACGCAATGCGAAGCTTCGGGCATGGCGCCTCGGCAGCCCGGCGCCAGCTCGGCGGAGCGGGCGGCGCCGCATAGGGATCGCCGGGTTCGGCGCCCGCGGTGACGTCGAGCATCGCCGCGGTGTCGCGCACGCTGCGGCTGACGATATGTTCGGCGGCGAGGCCGCCCATCACATCGCCGAGCATCGGCCCCAAGGGGTTGCGCCCGCGCGTCGGCTTCAGCCCGACCAGCCCGTTGCAGCTTGCCGGGATGCGGATCGATCCGCCGCCGTCGTTGGCATGCGCGACGGGCACCATGCCGCTCGCCACCGCCGCGCCCGACCCGCCCGACGAGCCGCCGGTCGAATGCGCCGGGTTCCACGGGTTGCAGGCGGGTCCGTACAGCTTGCTCTCGGTCGTCGCGACGACGCCGAATTCGGGCACATTGGTCTTGCCGATCGGGATCAGCCCGCCCGCCAGGAAACGCTGCACCAACGTCGCGGTAAAGGGCATCGGAACGGGCGGCGAGATGCGCGATCCGTTGCGCGTCGGCCACCCGGCGAGATCGCCCAATATATCCTTGAGCAGGAAGGGAACGCCCCGGAACGGCCCGTCGGGAAGCGGCGCCTTCGCGCGCGCCCGGGCGCCATCATAATCGGTGAAGATCACCGCGTTCAGGCGCGGGTTGAGCGCCTCGATCCGTTCGATCGCGCTATCGACCAGCTCGAGCGGCGATACCGCGCCCTTTGCGACGAGGTCGGCAAGGCCGAGCGCGTCGTAACGATCATATTCGGCAAATCCCACAGGCCGGTCCCTTTTCGTATCAGATGTCGACGACGATCTTGCCGAAATGCTTGTTCGCGGCCTGATGGCGGAACGCATCGGCGAGGCCTTCGAGCGGGAAATGATCGCTGATCACCGGCCGGATCGCATTTGCCTCGATCCCGGCGATCATGTCGAGCTGTTGCTGACGGCTCCCCACGGTCAAACCCTGAACGCGCAGATTCTTCGCCATCAGCAGCGCGGTCTGCACCGGCCCGGCAAAGCCCGCGAGCACGCCGATCAGCGCGACATGGCCACCGACGCGCGTTGCAATCATCGACTGGTCGAGCGTACCGGCACCCCCGATCTCCACGACGCAATCGACGCCGCGCCCGCCGGTCAGTTCCATCGCCTTTGCGCCCCAGGCGGGAACCGCCTTGTAATTGATCAGCTCGTCGGCACCGAGATCCTTGAGCCGTGCGAGCTTATCGTCGGACGAGCTGGTCGCGATCACCCGCGCGCCTGCTGCCTTGGCGAATTGCAACGCAAAGATCGACACGCCGCCCGATCCCTGCACCAGCACGGTCGAACCCGGCCGGATCGCATCATCGACGAACAGCGCGCGCCAGGCGGTCAGCCCGGCGCAGGTCAGCGTCGCGGCCTCTGCGGCCGAATAGCCCGCCGGGACGCGCGTGAACCAATGATCGGGCGTCACGACGACATCGCGGGCATAACCGTCGATGCCGTCGCCCGGTACCCGCGTGAAAGCGCTCGTCGGCGGCGCGCCGTCGATCCAGTCGGGAAAGAAGATCGAGACGACCGGATCGCCCACCGCGAACTGCGTCACCCCCTCGCCCACCGCCTCGACCACGCCGGCGCCGTCGGACATCGGGATGCGCCCGTCGGCAGCGGGGATCATGCCCGCCACCACCGCATAGTCGTGGAAGTTGAGCGACGACGCCGCCAGCCGCACCCGGATTTCGCCCGGCCCCGGTTGCCCGGGATCGGCGAGATCGGTGAGCGTCAGATTGTCGAGCGAAGCGGGAGCGCGAAGCCGGACCGCCCGCATCATTCCGCCGCCATCGCCAGCTCGACGCGCTGCGGACCGCGGATCACGCCGCCCGGATAGGCGCCCTGCGCTTCGCCGCCCTTGAAGGTGACGACGCCCGACTTGACCGTCGCAACATAGCCGTCGGCCTTTTGCAGCAGGCGCTTGCCGCCCGCGGGAAGGTCGAAGGCGAGCCACGGTTTGCCGAGCTTGATCGCATCCATGTCGATGACATTGAGGTCGGCGAGATAGCCCGGTGCGACCAGCCCGCGATCTTCGAGCCCATAGAGCAGCGCCGTGTCGCGGCACTGGCGCTTGATCGCCCGTTCCAGCGGCACGCGCCCGCCGCGCTTGCGATCGCGCACCCAATGCTGAAGCATGAAGGTGGGCGACGCGGCATCGCAGATCGTGCCGCAATGCGCGCCGCCGTCCGACAGGCTGTTCACCGTATCGTCGCTGTCCTGCAGCGCCTCGAGGAAGTCGAGGTTGCCGTCGGCATAGTTGAGGATCGGCAGATAGGCGAAACCGGTCGCATCGTCGCGGCACAGCAGATCATAGGCATATTCGGCCGGATCGACGCCCGCCGCCGTGGCGCGCGCCGCGATGCTGGCATCGGCGCCGGGCTCATAGTCGAAATCCTCGTCCATCTCGAACTGCATGGTCCAGCCGCCGGCGACGACCATCAACAGCCCCATGATGTCCTGCGGCGCTTCGCTGAAGTCATTGTCTTCGGAAAGGAGCTGCGCCTTGAACGCGGGGTCGAGCAGCTTTGCCTTTTGCTCGTCCCACGACAGGCCCTCAATGGCGCGCCACGACGGGCGGAAGCGGAAGGGATGGACGGTGCCGCGCCACGCCATGATGATGCCGTTGCCGCGCAGCGCGATCTGCGCGACGATATTGGCACCCTTGGCATTTTCGGCGCGCATCGTTTCGATCTGTTCGTCGAGCGGCAATTCCTTGGCGATCGACTGGAGCGCCGCAAAGGTCACGGGCAGCCCGGTTTCGCGGCTCAGCTTGCCCATCCAGTCGAACTCGTTCCATTCGCGGTTGAGGTCGCTCGCCATTTCGAACACCCCATAACCGACGCGGCCCATCGCACGGCCGATCTCGATCAACTCCTCGGCGGTCGCGGTCGTGCCGGGGACGACTTCGCCGTCGACCGATTTGTGGATGACGGTGCGGCTCGTCGAAAAGCCGAGCGCGCCGGCGCGCACCCCCTCTTCGACGATGCGCGACATTTCGGCGATGTCCTCAGCCGTCGGCACCGCGCCCGGCTGTTCGCGGTCGCCCAGCACATAGGCGCGAACCGCGCCATGCGGAACGTGGCACGCGACATCGATGGTGCGCGGCAGTTTTTCGAGCGCATCCATATATTCGGGGAAGGTTTCCCATTCCCAGCTCATCCCTTCGGCGAGCGCGGTGCCGGGAATATCCTCGACGCCTTCCATCAGGCCGATCAGCCAGTCGTGGCGGTCGGGCCGCGCGGGCGCGAAGCCGACGCCGCAATTGCCCATGACGACGGTGGTGACGCCGTGCCAGCTCGACGGCGCCATTTCCTGATCCCACGTCGCCTGCCCGTCATAATGGGTGTGAACGTCGACGAAGCCGGGGGTGACGATCTTGCCGCGCGCGTCGATTTCCTCGCGCCCGGCGCCGAGGTCGGTGCCGACCGCGACGATGCGATCGCCCTCTACCGCCACATCGGCCACCATGGACGAACCGCCCGTGCCATCGACGACGGTGCCGCCGCGAATCACCAGATCGTACATCTCGCTCTCCCGTTATTTGGTTTCAGTGCGAAACCTATCATCAAATTCGGACAGTGCAAATAAGCGCGCGCGGCGTGCGGCGAACGGCTATAGCCGTGCGACAAACCAACGGGAGTCGATGCCATGATCCGTCACTTTACCCTTGTCGCCACCGCCGCGGCTCTTGCCGCAGCCGCCATTCCGGCCATCGCCGCCGACGCGCCCGCCGCCGATTATGCGGCAGCGCTTGCCGATCCGGCGCGCCCGGCCGCCGACCGCGAGCGCGACGCCGCCCGCAAGCCCGCCGAATTGCTCGCCTTCGCCGGCATCAAGCCGGGCCAGAGCGTTGGCGATTATGTGATGGGCGGCGGCTATCTGACCCGCATCCTGTCGGGAGCCGTGGGCACCGCGGGACATGTCTACGCTTTTCAGCCCGCCGAGTTCATCGCCTTTCGCAAGCAATATGGCGACGATCAGACCGCGGTCGCCGCGGCCTATGCCAATGTCGATGCGGTTGGCGGCGCCTTTGCCGCTCCGGCTTTCCCGATGCCGCTCGACGCGATCGTGACGGTGCAGAATTTTCACGATCTCTATTTGAAGCCCTTCCCCGAAGGGACCGGCGACAAGGCCAGCGCCGCACTCTTCGCCGCGCTCAAGCCCGGCGGCACGCTGGTGGTGGTCGATCACAGCGCGGCGGACGGCAGCGGCACGACGTTGTCGGACAGCCTGCACCGCATCGACAAGGCCGCGGTCGTCGCGGCGCTGACCAAGGCCGGCTTTGTGCTCGAGGCCGAGAGCGACCTTTACAAACGCCCCGAAGACCCGCGCACCGCCAATGTCTTCGACCCCGCCATCCGCGGCAAGACAGACCAGTTCACGCTGCGCTTTCGCAAGCCGGAATAGATGGATAGAGCGCCCCGATGAGCAGCGATGACGAAGATTATGTCTATGACGAGGCGAGCGGCGAATGGCTGTCCGCCAGCGAAGCGCGCGACCGGGCCGCGGCGGCCAATGCGCTTCCGCAAGCGAAGGACGCGGTCGGCAATCTACTGAGCGACGGCGACTCGGTCGTCCTCATCAAGGATCTGCCGGTGAAGGGCGCGGGCCAGACGTTGAAGGTCGGCACCGTCATCAAGTCGATCCGGCTGACCGCCGATCCCGACGAGATCGACTGCCGCTACGAAGGGATCAGGGGCCTGGTGCTGCGAACGGAGTTCGTACGGAAGCGTTAGAGTCGTGCCTTTTTTGTCGCGTGTCCCCGCGAAGGCGGGGACCCATCTCCGGTCGGTTCCAGTTTGCACCTTTCGATGATGGACCCCCGCCTTCGCGGGGGAACACCACCTTTATATATAGCCCTCAAATCTTCCCCAGCGTCTCCCTGCGCGGGCCGAGATAGCCGAACAGATAGGCCGCAACCTTGCGCATCTGAATCTCCTCGGCCCCTTCGGTGATCCGGTAGCGGCGGTGGTGGCGATAGATATGCTCGAAGGGCTTGTGGCGCGAATAACCGATGCCGCCATGCACCTGCATCGCGCGATCGGCTGCCTGACAGACGAGCCGGTTCGCCCAGTAATTGCACATGCTCACCTTGTCGGAGAGGGTGCGCTCAACCTCCTTGTGCGGCATATTGTCCATTTCCCACGCCGTCTTGCGGATGAGGAGGCGCAGCATTTCGGCCTGCGTCGCCAGCTCGACGAGCGGGAACTGGATCGCCTGATTCTTCGCCAGCGCTTCGCCGAAGGGCTTGCGCTCGCGCGCATAGCGCACGCTTTCCTCGATGCAGTAAACCGCCGCGCCGAGCGACGAGGCCGCCTGACGGATGCGGTTCTGGTGGACGAAGCTTTGCGCGATCGACAGGCCGCCGTCGACCGGGCCGAGCCGCGCGCTGTCGGGCACCCACACATCGGTGAAGCTGACACGCGGGTGATCGGCGGGCATGTTGAAGGTCCACAGATATTCCTCGATCACAAGGCCCGGCGACGGGTTGGGGACGAGCAGGCAGGTGATCCCCTTGGCATCGCCGTCATTACCGCTGGTGCGGCAGAAGGTCGCGCAATGGGTCGCGACATGCATCCCCGTCGTCCACATCTTCTCGCCGTTGATCAGCCAGCCTTCGACCCCGTCGCGGGTTTCGCGCACCGCGCGCGTTTCCATGTGCGTCGCGTCGCTGCCATGATCGGGTTCGGTGAGGCCAAAGGCGGTGCGGCGTTTGCCTTCGAAGCCGCCGAGGATGAACTCCTGCTTCTGCTCCTCGCTGGTGCCGAATTGTTCGAACATCTCGACGAAGGGGAAATTGCCGACGATGCTGTGTTCGTTCTGCAGATCATTGTGGAGGCCAAGGCCCTTGGCGGCAAAATGCTCGCGGATCACCGCCATCCACAGGTTCGATCCGTCCTTGCCGCCATATTTCTTCGGCGCCGAAAAGCGCCAGTGGCCCGCGGCATCGGCTTTGCGGGTCGCCTGCTTCAGCAACTGTTCCCACTCGTGGCGCGGCAGTCCCTGATTGTCCCAGTCGGTACGCGCATGTTCGCGGCGATGGTCGAAAAAGCGGATATTGTCGTCCGCATCCTCGAGCGGTTTGATCTCCGCTGCGATGAAGGCGTCGAGTTCGTCCAGATAGGCCTGCAAATCGGCCGGAACCGCAAAATCCATCGTCTCTCTCCCGTTTGTCTCTATCCGTTCCAGGCGGCCCGCGCCGCGGCGAGCGCCGCATATTTGGGACTGTCGACCGCGCATTTGTCGAGCGCGGCGCGGCGCAGGCGCGCAAGCAGGCCGGGTTTTGCAAGCGTCACCCGCCCGGCCAGTATGTCCCCGGCCAGCGCCTTGTCCTCGGCACGCACGCCGGCACCAAGATCGCGCATCACGATGCCGAGCGCGTTCATCGCGACCGCGACCTGAAATTTGCCATGCCCTTCGGCCTGCGGCTTGATCGCCTCCCCCAGCCAATCGCGCACCGCCTGCACCATTTCCTGCGTCGCCGGTTCGCCGACCGGCGCCGCGGCGGCGGCAGGCGAAGGCGGCAGCGGCGCCGCGCGCTCGGCCGCGGGCGCCCCATCTTCGAGCAGCCGGATGATGTCGAGCTCCTGTTCGGCAGTGCGCCGCCCCACGACCACGCGTTCGACCGTCGTATCGGCGCCGCTCCGCCACGCCTGCCCCATCTGCAGACAGCCGAGCGCCCACCACAGGGTGCGATAGACGAGCCAATATTTGAAGCGGTCGCGGTCCACCGGACGCCCGCCCGCGGCCTCATAGGCGGCAAAATAATCGTCGAGGCTGCCGACCCCGAACGCCGGCTTGTCGAGCATACCGAACCGCCACACCGTCATGCAGCCGAAGGCCAGATCCTCGTGCGCGTCGCCCAGATGCGCGAGTTCCCAGTCGAGCACGGCGGCAAGACCATCGGCATCGACCATGACATTGCCCATGCGATAGTCGCCATGGACGAGCACCGGGTCGGCGGGTTCGGGCAGATGATCCTCGCACCATTTGACCGCGAGCGCGATCGCCGGCCGGTCGCCGCCATAGGAAAGGAAGCGCGCCTTGAGCTCCGCGAGCGCTGCGGCGGTATCCATCACCGGAATTTCGGCCGGGATCGCGGCGCGCGGCAGCGCGTGGATCAACGCCAGTTCGCGCCCCAGATCGGCGACGAGCGACCGCGGCGCCGCCGCTAATATCTTCGCCGGGCTGACTTCGGCGATGACGCGCCGCATGACATAGCCCGTGCCCATGCCGTCGGCATCGGACAGCACCCCGATAACCTCGGGCGCCTTGACCCCGCCAGCGTGCGCCGCCCGGACCAGCGCGGCCTCGACCGGATGACCATAAGGCCGCCCTTCCATATATTCGGCCGAGGGCGCGCGGCGCAGCACATAGGCGCCGCCGCCCCATTCGAACGCCCAGCTTTCCATATTGGCGCCGCCCGAAAGGCGGGTCAGGTTCGACAGGTCGCCGGCACCGGCAACGCGCGTCATGAAGGGTGGCAGCAAGGTCGACAGATCGGACATTACTTCCCCTTGCTAAGTATTTTCGGGCTCCGCAAGCCCGTAATCGTGACAGGTGGGCGCGGCCGCACGTCAGATGTTCGCACGCCCCCGCTGCATCACCGCCATCCGCCGCGCCTCGACCTCCTCGGCGCGAACGGCGCGGTTCGCCGCCGACGACCGCGCCTGTTCGAGCGCCATCGCGTCACCGAAGGGCAGCGCATAGCCGTCGTCGATCAGCCGCTTGTAGCGTCGTACCATCGCCGGATCGGCGCTGGCGATATCGCGCGCGAGCGCCTGCGCCGCGGGCACCAGTTCTGCGGGGGCAACGACGCGATTGACGAGGCCCCAGTCGCGCGCCGCTTCGGCGCCCAGGAAATTACCCGTAAGCGACAATTCCTTGGCGCGGCCGATACCGATCAGCCGCGACAATTTCTGCGACAGGCCCCAGCCGGGCATGACCCCGACGCGCGCATGTGTGTCGGCGAAGCGCGCTGCCGTCGATGCGATCAATATATCGCAGGCGAGCGCAAGCTCGAACCCGCCGGTGATCGCAACCCCGTTTATCGCGCCGATCACCGGCTGCGGGCAGAGCTCGATCGCCCTGACCGGATTGTCGTCGGCGTCGGTCGCGTTGGCGGCGCCCAGATTGCTGGTGTCGGCCCCCAGTTCCTTGAGGTCGAGCCCGGCGGTGAAGGCCCGCTCGCCCGCCCCCGTCAGCACGATCGCGCGCACGCCGTCGTCGGCGGCAAGCCGCCGCATCACCGCCGCAAGGTCGGCGCGCAACGCCCGCGAGAGCGCATTCATCGCATCGGGACGGTTCAGGGTGACGGTCGCGACCGCATCATGGCGTTCGAGCCGGATCAGTGACATCGCGAGGCCTCTTACAGTCCCATGTGGAAATTGACGCTGCTGAGCCAATAAGATGCCATCGGCTTGCCATCGGCGTCGAGCGCGGGTTTGAATTCGGCGCGGCGCATGATCGATTTGCAAACCGCGTCGTCGAATTCTTTGGCGCGCGTCGTTTGCTGGATGTGACAGGCGGTCGGCTTTCCGGACGCATCGACATTGAGCCGAAACTGCACCAGCGCGCGCTGTCCCTGCCACAGCATCTCCTGAGGATAATCGCCCGACCGGATCCATTGGCCGGGGTCGCTTATCGGGGTGACCGAGCGCGTCATCGTTGCATGCCGCGCGACGTCGATGCCCCAATGGTCGAGCAGTTCGTCGGTGCATTTGCTCAGCGCCGCAAAGGCATTGCCCATCGACCCCGTCTCCAGAACGAAGGGTCGGCTCACTGGAGAACCCACTTCAATCCATGTGACGGCAGCTTCTTCGGCAGGCGTAACCATCGACCAGCGGAAGCCGAAGTCGCCTGCATTGCGCGCGGCATCGTACGCGGCGTTTTCGGCTTCGCTCCGCGGCGCAATCCTGACCTCGCTGCGCAGCACCAGGGCCGGGGTCTTGCCATCGCCCCTGCCGGGGTAGAATCCGATCGCCTGCTCCGCCTGGTTCGGGCCGAAGCGAATTTTCGCATCGCCGTCCATCCGGCTCGTACGCGCCGGTTTGCCGAAAAAGCTCATCCGCATCCCGTCGCCGGGTTCGAAGCGGTCCATGACCAGCATCACCTTGTCGTCGCCCTCGCCGAACTGGCGCGCCAGGCGGCAACTGTCGTTCGCATAATTCAGAAGCCACTTCGAACTGGGCTGAAGATGCAGCGGCTCTTTCGGCTTGGCGCCTGCGTTCGGAGCCGTCAGCAGCGAAAGCATCGCGACGGCGACGACGGACGAACTGCGGTAAGTCACTCTCTCCATGGCCGGAATGTCGTCGATGAAGCTGGCCAAGGCAAGTCTTTCAAAGCGCTCCCCACGACCCATAATCGTCGACATGCGCGTTTGCACGGCGGAAGTTAGTGAAGCTCATGCTCGCCGACAGGTCGAGCGCCTCGACCTGATGCCACCAACCGACGGGCAGGAAGATCGCCTCGCCCGGCGCGATTACGCATTCGAGAACCGGCGGCGTTTCGGCCGTGCCATCGCCCGCCGGCAGCGCTTCGTTGCCCCAGTCGGAAAAGCAATGGCGGCTGTTGCGCATCCGCGCAAAGGCCCAGGGCGGCGCCATGCGGACCCGCTTGCGGCCCATGACCTGTATGAGCAGATTGTTCGTCAGATCGTGGTGCCAGGGCGTCAGCGTCCCTTTGGGACCGAGCCAGAAAAAGCCGTCGCGGCCGTCGCGCGGTTCCAAGAGGTCGATCGGCGCCAGATCGTCCCACAGCGCCGCGAGCGCCGCCGCGTTGGTGCCGCTGTTATAGGCGGTAAGATAAATGTCGTTGCTTGCCTCGTCCCCCCGCAACCAGTCGATCAGCTCGCCGAACCGCAGCATCCGCCGGTGAGCGTCCTTGGCGAGTTCATAATCGGGGTCGCCGTCGCGCCCCACCTGCGCCTCGACCGCCGCGCCGCCCGCGACCGCCGCAAAATGATCGAGCGACCAGCGCGACAGCGCGGGCCAATGATCGACCAAGCCGGTCAGCTTCGCCGGACGGTTCGCATCATAATAGCCGCGATAGAATTCTGCGGTGGCAATGCGGTCGACAGTATCGAGCGCGAAGCCGCCTTCGCTCTCGCGCACAAGCCGCGCCTGATTGGCGAACAGCCATTGCTGCTTGGCGCTCCGCGCCGCCTGCCGCCGCAACGCAAGCGCCATCGGGTCCTTCGCCAGCCGCTCGACCTCATATTTCGCCGAAGCCGCCGACACGCCCGCGGCGATCAGCCGGGCATGCAGCGCCGCATCATCGTCGCCCGCGGCCAGCCCGTCGGCGAGGATAAGGCGCTTGTCGGCTTGGGGCATCGAACGACTCCAAAGGGGCAGCGCCCACCCTATGATCGCGAATGCGTCGGTATCAAGACGCCCGGCTTAGCGGCGCTCCGTTGCGGGCTCTTCCCCGGTCGCGCCTTCCGCCGTCTCCTTCGGCGGTTCGGCGGGGGTGAAGCTGCCGTTTTCGATCAGCCATTGCGGGTAGCGGCCCTGGATGTCGGCCATGATGCGGTCGATCGCCGCAGCGACCTGTTCGCCTTCGCCCTCGCGGTCGCGCTGGACGACGACGCGGCGCGCCTGCGCATCGACCAGCACCCGCGCGCGCGGAATCAATTCGCCGATGGTCAGCCCGGCGATGATCCCCATGCTGTCGGCGTCACGCTGTTCGAGCGTGGCGAGCCGCTGGTTCAGCCGCTCCTCGAACTGCACCGCGGCGTTGGTCTGCTGCTTGAGCTGGACGAGGTTGACGCTGACGTCGCGGTCGAGATCGCCGCGCACCTTGGTGGCAAGCTGATCGTTGAGCTGCGCCGAATATTGGTCGACGAGGACAACGCCGTCGACCGCCACCTCCTCGCCCTCGGTGCGGACATTCAGGCTGTCGATGCGATCGCCGTCACCGAGCAAGCGGTTGAGTTCGGACTGCACCGCCGAGCGTGCGCGGATCTCGCGCGCGATATTGTTGAGCGACAGCGCCAGCGGGATCGACAGCACGCCCAGCGTGACGATGATTCCGGTTATCTGCATCGCGGTATGCTGCGGGGTCAGCGACGGGCCGAATTTGTTGACCCTTGCGACGATCGTCGCGGCAAAGGCGATGGCGAGCGTGTTCGTCAGGAAGAGCAGCGCCGAACCGAGCGCGAAGTCGGGGCGGCCGGTGGCAAGACCGAAGCCGATCGTCGAGAGCGGCGGAACCAGTGCGGTCGCGATCGCGACGCCGACCATGACGCCCGACAGCTTGCGCAGGATCGCATAGACGCCGGCGATGCCGCCGACGACGGCGACACCGAGATCGAGCAGCGTCGGCTGCGTCCGCGCGCGCAGTTCGGGGGTGACGTCCTTGATCGGCGACAGCCAGATGATCAGCATCGCGACGAGCACCGCGACCGCCATCCCCGCCGCCATCGTGACGAGCGAACGCTTGATGAGATTGGATTCGAGCGTCGCGAGGCCAAAGCCGACGCCCATGATCGGGCCGAGCAGCGGCGATACCAGCATCGCTCCGATCACCACCGCCGCAGACCCTTGAAGCAGGCCGAGCGTGGCGATCGCCGCCGACAGCGTGATCAGCAACAGGAATTTCTGGTTGAGCCGTGCGTCGCGCGCGACGCTGGCCAGAATCAGCGCGCGACCGTGGACGGCTTCCTCGTCGTCGGCCGCGCGGTCATCATCGTCGATTTCGCGCCCCGGCCCCGGCCGCGCGGACCGGCGACCGCCGGCGTTGAACGGCGCGTCGCCCAATCCGGGCACTCCGGGATGATTGCCGGCCATATGGTCGGGCGGTTAGATCTTGCCGGTCAGTTCGGGCACCGCGCTGAACAGATCAGCGACGAGGCCGAGATCGGCGACCTGGAAGATCGGAGCGTCTTCGTCCTTGTTGATGGCGACGATCGTCTTCGAATCCTTCATCCCCGCAAGGTGCTGGATCGCACCCGAGATGCCGATCGCGAAATAAACCTCCGGCGCGACGATCTTGCCGGTCTGGCCGACCTGATAGTCGTTGGGGACGTAGCCTGCATCGACCGCAGCACGCGAAGCGCCGAGCGCGGCGCCGAGCTTGTCGGCGAGCGGCACGATGACTTCCTGATATTTCTCGCTCGAACCCAGCGCACGCCCGCCCGACACGATGATCTTGGCCGAGGTGAGCTCGGGACGATCCTGCTTGGCGATTTCGGCGCCGACGAAGCTCGAAATGCCGGCGTCGCCGCCAGCCGAGACGGCTTCGATCGCACCCGAACCGCCGGTCGCCGCCGCTTTTTCGAAGGCGGTACCGCGAACGGTGAGCACAAGCTTCGCATCCGACGATTCGACGGTCGCAATCGCGTTGCCGGCATAGATCGGACGCGTAAAGGTCTTCGGACCCTCGACCGACAGGATTTCCGAAATCTGCATCACGTCGAGCAGCGCGGCGACGCGCGGCGCGATATTCTTGCCGGTCGTCGTCGCGGGCACGACGAACGCGTCATGGCTGCCCATCAGATCGGCGACGAGCGGCGCGATATTTTCGGGCAGGTTGTGACCGAAGGCGGCGTTGTCGGCGACATGCACCTTGCCCACGCCCGCGATTTCCGACGCAGCCTTGGCAACGCCATCGACGCCTTCACCGGCGACGAGCAGATGGACTTCACCAAGCTTCGACGCGGCGGTCACCGCAGCGAGCGTGGCATCCTTGACGGCGCTGCCGTCATGTTCGACCCAAACGAGCGTTTTCATGAGTGCACTCCCATCGCCTTCAGCTTGGCAACCAGTTCATCGACATCGGCGACCTTGACGCCGGCCGAGCGGACGGGCGGTTCCGACACCTTGACCGTCTTGACGCGCGGGGTCGTGTCGACACCGTAATCGGCGGGCGACTTGGTATCGAGCGGCTTCGACTTCGCCTTCATGATGTTCGGCAGCGACGCATAGCGCGGCTCGTTCAGACGCAGATCGGTGGTGACGATCGCGGGAAGCTTCAGTTTCACCGTTTCGAGACCGCCGTCGACTTCGCGCGTGACGCTGACATGATCGCCTTCGACGTTCACGGCGCTGGCGAAGGTGCCCTGCGCCCAGCCGGTGAGGGCTGCGAGCATCTGGCCGGTCTGGTTGTTGTCGCCGTCGATCGCCTGCTTGCCGAGGATCACGAGACCCGGCGTTTCGGCATCGGCAATCGCCTTCAATATCTTCGCGATCGCGAGCGGTTCGGCTTCATCATCGGTCTGCACCAGGATCGCGCGGTCGGCGCCCATCGCAAGCGCGGTACGCAGCGTTTCCTGCGCCTTCGCCGGGCCGACGCTGACGGCGACGATCTCGGTCGCGACGCCCTTTTCCTTGAGGCGGATCGCCTCTTCGACGCCGATCTCGTCGAACGGGTTCATCGACATCTTCACATTGGCTAGGTCAACGCCCGTGCCGTCGGCCTTCACCCGCGGCTTCACGTTGTAATCGAGCACCCGCTTCACGGGGACGAGGATTTTCATGGCTTTTCAGCTCCTCTCGAAGAATTGTGCAGTGCGCCATAATTGGCGTTTACGTAAACGTCAACCTGTGGGCGACCCCTTCCGCCGCAAGAGCGGAAGGGGAAAGCCGGTCAGGCCGCCTTGGCAACCTCGGCGACGATCTTCTTCGCCGCGTCGCCCAGATCGTTCGCGGGAACGATCGCGAGACCCGAGTTCGCCAGGATTTCCTTGCCCTTTTCGACGTTCGTGCCTTCCAGGCGGACGACGAGCGGCACCGACAGGTTCACTTCCTTCGCCGCGGCGACGATGCCTTCGGCGATGATGTCGCACTTCATGATGCCGCCAAAGATGTTGACGAGAATGCCCTGAACGGCGGGATCCTTGAGGATGATCTTGAACGCCGCGGTGACCTTTTCCTTGTTCGCGCCGCCGCCGACGTCGAGGAAGTTGGCCGGGAAAGCCCCGTTGAGCTTGATGATATCCATCGTCGCCATCGCCAGGCCGGCGCCGTTGACCATGCAGCCGATATTGCCGTCGAGCTTGATGTATGCGAGGTCATATTCGCTCGCCTCGACCTCGGCCGGATCTTCTTCGGTCAGGTCGCGCAGTTCGGCGAGATCCTTGTGACGGAACATCGCGTTCGAATCGAAGCCGACCTTTGCGTCGAGGACATAGAGCTTGTCGCCCTCGTCGGTCGGGCAGATGGCGAGCGGGTTGATTTCGATCTGCGAAGCATCGGTGCCGAGGAACGCGGCATAGAGGCCCTCGAGGATCTTTGCCGCCTGCTTGGCAAGATCGCCCGACAGGTCGAGCGCCTTGGCCACCGCGCGGCCGTGGTGCGGCATCAGGCCGGTGGCGGGATCGATGGTGATGGTGTGGATCTTTTCGGGGGCCGAGTGCGCGACTTCCTCGATGTCCATCCCGCCTTCGGTCGACGCGACGACCGCGATGCGGCTGGTGGCGCGATCGACGAGCAACGCGAGGTAGAATTCCTTGCCGATGTCGACGCCGTCGGTGATGTACAGGCGGTTGACCTGCTTGCCGGCCTCGCCGGTCTGGATCGTCACCAGCGTGTTGCCCAGCATGTCCTTGGCGTGCGCTTCGACTTCCTCGATGCTCTTCGCCAGGCGAACGCCGCCCTTGGCATCGGGGCCGAGTTCCTTGAACTTGCCCTTGCCGCGGCCGCCCGCGTGGATCTGTGCCTTGACGACGTAAAGCGGTCCGGGGAGCTGCTTTGCCGCCGCGACGGCTTCCTCGACACTCATCGCGGGAATGCCCTTGGGCACCGCGACGCCAAATTTCGCGAGCAGTTCCTTGGCCTGATATTCGTGGATGTTCATGAGCTCTGCCGGGCCTTTCGACTCTGTAAGCGGGGAGATATGCGGCGCCGCATAAGCACAAGTTGCGCGGCAAGGCTACCCCTGCCGCGCCCAGAAAATCTTGACACGCGCCAAAGCGGCGGTTGGATCAGCGCAGCGCACACACCGCGGCGGAGCTGGTCGTCACCGCCAATATCTCCGGATCCTTGAGCGCGCGGACCTTGCGGAAGAACTGGTCGAGCGTCAGGTCGGTGATTTCGCGGTCCTTCAGGCTGCCCAGCGCCGACAGGCGGCGAAGCTGGACGAGCGACAGCCGGTCGACCATGCGTCCCGCCATGCACGTCGACATCGCCTTCGACAGACCCGCATTCTGGAGTCCGTTGCGCAGCCGCGTCTCGGGCGTTGCGCAGGCAGACAGGACCAGCGGCAGCGCCAGCAGCGGAACCATCACCCTTTTCATCGAAGCCTACTTTCCGTGAAATTCGGCCACCGCGCCGGAGACCGCCTGCATCAGCGCCATGCGCGCGGGGATCGACGCCGATGTGTCGCCCAGCATCACGACGATGGCATAGCGCGTACCGTCAGGCGCGGTGGCGATGCCGATGTCGTTATAGCCTGCCGTCTCGCCTTTGTAATCCTGGCCGGTGCCGGTCTTGTGCATGAAGTCCCAGCCCGAGGGGAGCCCGGCCTTCAGCCGCTTCGGCCCGCTGTGCGTCCGGCTCATCACGCCCATCAGATATTGCGTCGATTCGGGCGACAGCAGCGCCCCGCGCGCCAGCCGGGTCAATGCGCTCGCGATCGCCGCCGGCGCGGCGCCGTCCATCGGATTGGCAAGATAGGCCTCGCGCGCGGCCTTGCGCGTCGAATCGGGCAGCGCGGCGCGCGCCTGCTGGAAGGCATTGCCCCGCGAATAGCTCTGCTGCCACGACAGGCCCGCGGTCGCGCTCTGCAACAGGCGTTCGCCGGGACCGAAACGGATCGATCCCAGATCCTTCTTCGCGATGAAGCGCCGGACCGCCTCGGGACCGCCCACCGTGCGCAGCAGGCTGTCGTTGGCGGTGTTGTCGCTGTGCGTGATCGCGGTTTCGATAAGGTCGCGCACGCTCATCGTCACCTTGCCTTCGGACCGCACGCGCGCCGCGAGCGGCTGATGGAACAGGGTGAGGTCGTTGGGGCCGATGTCCACCTGGCGGTCGAGGCTGAGCTTGCCCTGGTCGACCGCATCGAGCACGGTCATCGCCACCCACAGTTTCGACACGCTCTGCTGCGGGAACAATTCGCCGCCGCGTTCCGAAAAGGACCATTCGCCGTCGATACGCTGGACGGCGATGCCGGTCTTGCCGGGGAAGGTCCGCCAAAGCTGCGAAATCCGGTCGCTCAGGCCGCTCGGCGGGCGCCGGAAGCCGGGATCGACGACGTCCTTGGGCGGCGCATTCACCGCGCGCGCCGGGGTTGCGGCGCTGACCGGCGGCCCGATCGGAACGCTGACCGCACCGCGCGGCGCCGTTTGCGCCTGCCGCGGCGTCGGCACCAGTGCCGCGCCGCTGACACAGCCCGCCAGCGCCATACCGCCAATCGCCATACCGAGCAGACGCCTGCCCGAAAATCCCAACGCCATCATAACCCCGCAACCCGCGACCAGTTTATCGCCCGACCTTTTTGGTCGGCACCATGCGTCCCGCACTCCGCCTGCGCGGACCAGCGATTTGCGGTGAATGATTCCTATCGCGCGATAAGTGGCGGAACGCTGAACGGCCTGCCGCGTGCGGCGCCGTTCAGGGCGCCGGGGTCGCCCGCACCCATTCGGGATAGAGGCGTTTCAGCGCCGCCAGCTTGGGCGCATCCCAGCGGCGGATATAGCCATTGTCGGGATGCAGGCGCATGAAATCCTGATGATAGGCTTCGGCACGGTAAAAGCCTTTGTAACTTTCGACCGGCACCACGATCGGCGCCTTGAAATAGCGACCCTTGCCGATCTGCGCCAGATACGCGGTCGCGACCTGCCGCTGCGCGGCATCCATCGGCACGATCGCGGCGCGATATTGGGTGCCGCTGTCGGGACCTTGCCGGTTTTTCAGCGTCGGGTCGGCGACCACGGAAAACAGGATGCGCAACAAGGTGCCATAGCTGACCACCGACGGATCATAGACGATGCGAACCGACTCGGCATGTCCGGTCGTGCCGGACGAGGTCTGGTCATATTCGGCGGTGGCCTTGCTGCCGCCATGATAGCCCGATTCGACCGACACGACGCCCTTCACATTGGAAAAGACGCCCTCGACGCCCCAGAAGCACCCGCCCGCGAGCACGGCAACCGCGCGCTTCGCCTTGACGGCGGGATCGACGGCCGCCGCGGGGAGCTTGACGACGCTTTCCGCCTGCGCCGGCGCGCATTGCGCCAGCACCGCGGCAGCGATCAGCGCGGCGAAAGGGCGCCGCATCGCGGTCAGATCGGCATGGCGACCGCCGGCTGATTCAGCACGACGATCAAGGCACCAATGGCGAAGCCGGCGAGCATGGTCGGAAACCAGTCGGAGCGGAACATCGAAAACATAAAAGCCTCTTTTTGTCATATTGTCGTTTTCGCGGGGGAGGCCCCCTCGGTTACAGCGACGATATGGCGCGCCCCGTGCCGCCGTGCAGTGACCGCCATCACCCATAGCGACGATGGCTTACTATCCGGTGAACCGGATGACGGGGCAGCGTTCAGACGGCGCCGGTCCGGCGCCGCGGTCAGCGCAGCGCGGCGCAGGCCTGCTGGATGCGGATGCACGCTTCCTTGAGCACCGCCTCCGACGTCGCATAGGAAACGCGGAAGGCTGGCGACAGACCGAAGGCCGCGCCATGCACCGCCGCGACGCGCGCGGTATCGAGGAAATAGTCGATCAGCGCTTCGTCGCTGTCGATCGGCTTGCCGTCGGGGGTCGTCTTGCCCATGCAGCCGCTCGCGTCGGGATAGACATAGAAGGCCCCGTCGGGAACCGGGCAGTTCAGCCCCGGCGCGTCGTTGAGCATAGCGACCACCATGTCGCGGCGCTTGCGGAATGCGGCGTTGCGCTCCTCGAGAAACTGCTGCGGGCCGCCGAGCGCGGCCACCGCGGCGGCCTGTGCCACCGAACAGGGGTTCGAGGTCGACTGCGACTGCAGCTTGCCCATCGCCTTGATCAGCCATGCGGGGCCGCCGGCATAGCCGATACGCCAGCCGGTCATCGCATAGGCCTTGGAACAGCCGTTGACGGTCAGGATACGGTCGATCAGGTCGGGGCAGCGCTGCGCCAGCGTCGAGAAGGCAAAATCGGCGTACCAGACATGTTCGTACATATCGTCGGTCATCACCATCACATGCGGATGGCGGCGGATCACCTCGCCCAGCGCGTCGAGTTCCTCGGGCGAATAGGCGGCGCCCGACGGGTTCGACGGCGAATTGAAGATGATCCAGCGCGTCTTCGCGGTGATCGCGGCGTCGAGCTGTTCGGGCGTTATCTTGTAATGCTGCGCCGCCGACGCCTCGATCGTCACCGGCGTACCACCGGCAAAGGCGACGATGTCGGGATAGCTGACCCAATAGGGTGCCGGGATGATCACCTCGTCGCCGGGGTCGACCGTCGCGACGAGCGCGTTGAACAGCGTGTGCTTGCCGCCGACATTGACCGTGATCTGGTCGAGCCCGAAGTCGAGCCCGTTGTCGCGGCGGAACTTGCCGCGGATCGCTTCCTTGAGCGCGACCGTGCCGTCGACCAGCGTATATTTGGTCTGGCCGCCGCGGATCGCCTCGATCGCCGCTTCCTTGACGAAATCGGGCGTGTCGAAATCGGGCTCGCCCGCCGACAGGCCGATCACGTCGACGCCGTCCGCTTTCAGCTTGGTGACGCGCGCGGTCATCGCGAGCGTGGCCGAGGGCTGGATGCGGTTGAGGGCGGCGGAGGTGTGCGGCTTCAGCGACATGACGATACTTTCCGTGGCTTGCGCGGACAGGCTGCAAAATGACAGGAAATTGCGCGGGGCCGCGCCTAAAGCCTCCGCCCGCAATAGGCAAGTCGGCGGCGCCATAAATTAGCTATGCAAGCCGAAAGTTCAGCCTGCGGGCTGCGCCAGCCGCGCCGGGATCAGCCCGCGCAGCGAATTGCCGATGAAGAAGCCGTCCGCCAGATCGGCGAGGCGCAGATGCGACTCGACCGCCCGCCCCTTTTCGACGAGTTCGGCGCGCAGCACGCCGGGCAACAAGCCGAGCGACAGCGGCGGCGTGAGCAACAGGCCGTCGCGTTCGACGAAGATATTGCTCCAGCTTCCTTCGGTCACGAACCCCGGCTCGTCGACGAACACGACTTCGGCGGTGCCGTGCGCCGCACGCACTTCGTCGTAGGTGCCGCGAAGGCTGGTCTTGTGGGTCAGACGGAAATCGCCGGGAGCGAGCGGCGCAGGCGCGACGGCGACCGGCACCGGGAGCTCGGCAAGCCGCGGCAATGGCGACACCTCGACCGCAAGCGCGCCCGAAGGCGCGAGCCGCATCCGCACGCGCGCGGCGCTGCGCAGGCGAAAGGTCGCCGACTGCAGATTGTTGCGCGCGCCGTGACGGTCGAAACGAAAGCCCAGCGCCTCGGCGCTCGCCTTCATGCGCGCCAGATGCCCCTCGAGCCGCTGGACGCCGTCCACGGGATCGAAGTGCATCGTCTCGATCAGATCGAAGCTTTGCCCGGCAGCGACCACAAATTCCCCCTTGGCCAGACATTCGCGCCATTCTTCAGCCGGTTCGCTGTCGGCGACGATTCCGGAACCCAGTCCCAGCGTGGCGCAATGCGCTCCGTCGCGCAAGTCGCGCTGCGACGGAAAGACGAGCGTTCGGATCGCGACATTGAACGCCGCCTCGCCATCGGGCGCGATGAAGCCGATCGAACCGGTGTAAAGTCCGCGCGCTTCGTCCTCCAGTTCGTCGATGATCTCCATCGCGCGCACCTTCGGCGCGCCGGTGATCGACCCGCAGGGAAAGGCGGCGCGCAGCACGTCGGCGGCGCCCTTGCCCGCGGGCAGGCGCGCGCTGACGTCGGAGACGAGCTGATGAATCGTGGGATAGGTTTCGACGCGAAACAGTTCGGGCACCGCGACCGATCCGGCCTCGGCAACGCGCGACAGATCGTTGCGGAGCAGGTCGACGATCATCAGATTTTCGGCACGCTGCTTGGGATCCTGCGCGAGCGCCCGCGCCCCGCGCGCGTCGCTTTCGGGATCGGCGCGACGCGCGGCCGTCCCCTTCATCGGCCGCGCCATCACCGCGCCGCCGCGCAGCGCGAAAAAAAGCTCGGGCGACAGCGACGCGACCGCCTGCTCGCCGGTCCAGATGAAACCGCCATATCCCGCCCGCGCCGTCTGCCGCAGCCGCGCATAGACGGCGAGCGGATCGCCGGCGAAGGGAACGTCGGCGCGAAAGGTCAGATTGGCCTGATAAATGTCGCCGGCGCGAATATAATCGAGAACCCGCGCGACAGCGGCCTCATAGTCCGCACGCGCAACGCGCGGCTGTGGAGCGCCGATCCAAGCGGCATCGGGATCGGGTAGAAGCGACGCAACTGCGTCGGCATCGATCCGCTCGACACGCTCGAACAGGCCGAACCAGCCGAGCGGCGCATCGAAGTCCATCGGCAAGGCAGAGCGGTGCCGCGAGGCGGGCGCCAGCGCCTTGCCCCCTTCATAAGCGAGATAGCCGGCCGCATGCAGCCCGCGCGCGCGCGCGGCCTCCAGCCCATCGAGCAGAGCCGCGACGTCCCGCACCTCACGCGCGCAAAGGATATCTACGGGGTCGCGAAACAGCCGCGCACACGTGGCTCCCTCCACCCGCGCGTCGTCGAGCAGCACGAAGGGCGAAGCGCCAGCTATCTGCTGGCCCAACCGCGCGGTCGTCGTCATGGCAAGGCGATCAAAGGCGCCGGGCAGTCAGCGGTCGCGCTTCATGCGGATCGACCGCCCACCCTCTACGCTGGCGAAATAGCTGCCCATCGTCGCGGTCTTGATATGGATCTTCTGGCCGGGTTTGGGTTGCCGCGGCAATACCGTGGTGTCGATCTGCGACCAGACGGCGCCGTCTTCCATCGTCATCGTATATTTCCCAGACTGGTTCATGCTCACCGATTTGATGACCGTATCGATCTCGCGCACCTCATCCTCGTCGCCGCCGAAAATGCCGCCGAGCTTGGGAAAGCTGAACCCGAACAGGCCACGGCGCGTCTTCTTGGCCGTTTCGCGATCGGTAAAGACAATTTCGCGGGCCTCGTCCGCACTGGCAAGCGACCCAACCTCGCGGTCGAAACAGGCAAGACGCTGCGCCGGATCGGCGATGTCGCGGCATGCGTAGAGCTGTTCGATCTGCGCCGGGCGGGGCGGGGCCTTGTCTTTGTCCTTTGCGGACGCGGGGGTCACGATCAGACAGCCCATGACGGCAACGGCCGCGACGATCCGAGATGAAAGCTGCGACATGACAATCCCCCTGCAAAGACGATGGCTCTGCCTAGCCGCCGCGGCGCCGGCCCGCAAGCGCGCTGCCGATTGCGATATGGGCTTACTGACCCTAGTGTAAGGAAATCCCGCCTCATTTTGCGAAAGGACGTCATCCCCCGATGGGCACGCTCTACGACTGGTCGACCGATTATCGCCACCCCGCCGCCTGGGACCAGTCGTTCGCGCCGCTCTCGCTGCCCGCCATGCTCGCCGACAGCGTCGCGCGGCGCGGCGAAGCGCCGATGCTCGACTTCATGGGGCGCCGTTTCAGCTATGCCGAAGTCGCGGACGGCGTTGCCCGCGTCGCGCGCGGCCTGCAGCAGCGCGGCATCGGCAAGGGCAGCCGGGTCGGCCTGTTCCTGCCCAATGTCCCGCATTATGTCGCCGCCTATTATGGCGCGCTTGCCGCGGGTGCGACGGTGGTCAATTTCTCGCCGCTCTACACGGTCGCCGAACTCGAGGCGCAGGTGGAGGATTCGGGAACCGACACGCTGTTCACGATCAGCGCCTCGGCACTGTTGCCGACGGCGCTCGCGGTGCTCGAGGGGTCGAGCCTGAAGCGGCTGGTCGTCGGCTCGATCGCCGGCGGGCTGCCCGCCGCCAAGTCGATCCTCTACCGCCTGTTCCGCCGCAAGGAGACGGCGGCGGTGCCCGACGATCCGCGCATCATCCGTTTTTCGGCGCTGACCGACAATGATGCGCGCCCCGATCCGGTCGCCATCGACCCGGAAGGCGATGTCGCGCTGATCCAGTATACCGGCGGCACGACCGGCACGCCGAAGGGCGCGATGCTGACGCACCAGAATCTGACCGCCAACGCGCGGCAGGTCAACGCCATCGACCCCGACCGCGACGCCGACGACCGCATCCTCGGCGTGCTGCCCTTCTTCCACGTCTTCGCCAATACCTGCGTCCTCAACCGGACGGTGCTGAACGGCGGCATGATCGCAATGCTCCCGCGCTTCGACGCGAAACAGGCGCTGCAGACGATCACCCGGACGAAGGCGACGGCGCTGCCGGGCGTGCCGACCATGTATCAGGCGCTGCTCGACCATCCCGACCTTGCCAAGACCGACTTTTCCAGCTTGCGCGTCTGCATTTCGGGCGGCGCGCCGATGCCCGCCGAACTGCGCGAGAAGTTCGTTGCAGCGACCGGCGCGTCGCTCGTCGAAGGCTATGGCCTTACCGAAAGCGCCGGGGTCGTCGCGACCAACCCCTATGAGGGTCCGGTCAAGGCGGGAACGATCGGCCAGCCGATCCCCGCGACCCATATCCGCCTGCTCGACAAGGAAGATCCGGCCAAGGACGCACCCGTGGGCGAGCCCGGCGAGCTGGCGGTCAAAGGGCCGCAGATCATGCGCGGCTACTGGAACCGCCCCGACGCCGACCAGGACAGCTTCACCGCCGACGGCTGGCTGCGCACCGGCGACGTCGCGACGATCGACGCCGACGGCTATATCGGCATCGTCGACCGGCTGAAGGACATGATCGCGGTCGGCGGCTTCAAGGTCTATCCGAGCGAGATCGAGCACAAACTCTACCAGCACCCGGCGGTGAAGGAAGCGATCGTGCTCGGCGTCCCCGATCCCTATCGCGGCGAACATCCCAAGGCCTTCGTCACGCTGGAAGAGGGTTATGACGTCTCGGGCGACGCGCTCGCCGCCTGGCTCAACCCGCAGCTTGGCAAGCATGAACGCGTGAGCGCCGTCGAAGTGCGCGATCATCTGCCCAAGACGATGATCGGCAAGCTGGACCGCAAGGCCTTGCGCGCCGAAGCGGGGGGATGACACTCCTACCTATTCCCCCTCGTTTCCTTCATCGTCACCCCCGCGAAGGCGGGGGTCCAGCTTAGGATGCGCGGCGGTCACGTCTACATCATGGCCAACCGTTATCGCGGTACCATCTATATCGGCATCGGCGTCACCGCGCACCTCCCTGCCCGCATTTTCCAGCACCGCACCGGCGTCGGCGCCGATTTCTGCAAACGCTATGGCTTGAACCGCCTCGTCTATGCGGAGCCGCATAACGACATTCGCGACGCCATCGCCCGCGAAAAGGCAATGAAGAAATGGAACCGTGCGTGGAAATTCCGGCTGATCGAAGAGCAGAATCCCGATTGGATCGACTTGTTCGACGCTCTTAACGCCTGAAGATAGCTGGACCCCCGCCTTCGCGGGGGTGACGGGAAGTGAAAGGATAGAAATGTCATAATGTGACATTGTAACCTTTGTCATGATATGCCATATCAAGGCCTGCAATTGCTTTCCTTGGAGAATCGGGTGACGCACGTCGCCAGCCATGCCCCTGTTCTGACGCGCCTTAGTGCGCTGGTTCGGGCTGCGCGCGATTCGCGGCCGCTGACCGCTTTGACGGGCGATCAGCTCGCCATCGGCCTGTCGGGCCTGTGCCTCGTCCACTGTCTTGCCAGCACGATCTTCTTCGCCTCGCTCGCCTCGGTCGGCGGCGCTCTGCTGCATCCCGCCTTTCACGAGATCGGGCTCGTCGTCGCGATCGGCTTTGCGCTGGTGACGCTCGTCGCCGGGGTGCTCAGCCACGGCTATATGATGCCTTTCGCGGTCGGCAGCTTCGGGCTGGGCATGATGGCGGGCGCGCTGTCGCGGCCGCATGACGGCAGCGAAGTGCTGGCGACGATGATCGGGGTCGCGGTTGTCGCGCTCGGGCACGATCTCAATCGCCGCGCGGCGCACTGATACGCATTGCCCGCAGCTTGCGGGCGCCCTCCAAAGCGCCTACATTATCCCTATGGGCAAGCACGAACATGCGCATATCGAGGCCAGCGGCGCCTCGCTCGCCAATGCGGCGCAGGACGCGCTCGAAAAGGCCGGCGAAGCGTGGACCGACATGCGCGCGCAGATTTTCGATGCGGTCGCTGAAATTGGCAAGCCAGCGAGCGCCTATGAAATCGCCGACATCGTCTCGCAAAAACGCGGCAAGCGCGTCGCGCCCAACAGCGTCTACCGTATCCTCGACCTGTTCGTTGCCAACAATCTCGTCCGCCGGGTCGAAAGCGCCAATGCCTTTGTCGCCAACAGCCATCCGGGCTGCCTGCACGACTGCATCTTCCTGATCTGCGACAGCTGCGGCAACGCCGTCCATGTCGATAATGACAAGCTGTCCGACGGCGTGCGCGCCGCCGCCGCCGCGACCGGATTTGCTGCCGAGCGCCCGGTGATCGAAGTGCGCGGCAAATGCGCCGAGTGCCAATAGGTTGAATGCGGGCGCGCTGCCAGCGGTACGCTGGTGGCTCGCGGCGCTTTTCCTCGGTTTCGGCACCATAACGGTCGGCCTTTGGCTGAGCCAAACCTTCCCGCAAGACAGCTTCGCCGCCGAGCCGGGCTACGGCGCGCCGGTGCTTGCCTTCGAGTTCGCGGGTGGGCAGGACGATCTTATCGCGATCTTCGGACCCGATAGCGACCCGCGGCAGGTCGGGCGCCTCGCCGCAATGCGAACCGGCAACGAGCGCGACTATCTCTACATGCTGCTTTACGCCGGATTCCTGGCCAGCGGCCTGATCGCGCTGGGACGCGAGACGGGGCTACGCCTGTTCGCCGTCGCCGCCGCGCTGCCGATCCTGGCCGCGCTTTGCGACGGGTATGAAAACTGGCTGCTGTTCGACATCCAGGCCGCCTTCACTGCAGGCGATTATTCGCCCGCGATGGCAAGCCTGCCCTATCCGGTCGCCGCCAAATTCGTATTGCTGGCGCTGACCAATGTCGCGATCGGGCTTGCGCTCGCACAGCTCGGCGGGCGCTGGTGGACCCTGGCGGGAACACTCGTCATCGTCGCCTGCGTCCCCACGCTGATGGCGATCGCCCTGCCCGCCCATTATGGCTGGACGCTGCTCGCAGCCGCGGGTGGCGGCTGGATCGTGCTGCTCGGGACCACGGCCATCGCCTGCTGGCGCGGCATGATGCGGGGCCGTCCGCTCGTCGTCGCACTCACCGCGCCACCGCTCCGCCCTGTCGTCCGCCCGTCCGCGCGCCACCCGGCGAGCCCGCCCGCGACCGGTTTCGGGCGCCGCAGGCGCTGACCCCTTTCCGTTGCCGCGATGCGGGTCTAGGGAAACCGCGACTCACGAAACCGGGCAAAGGGCTGCACATGAACACCGTCATCATCCGCGAAGACGACCTCATCGAAACCGTCGCCGACGCGCTCCAGTACATCAGCTATTTTCACCCGATGGACTATATCCGCGCCTTGGGCGCCGCCTATGAGCGCGAGGTGTCGCCCGCTGCGAAGGACGCGATGGCGCAGATCCTGTCGAACAGTCGCATGTGCGCCGAGGGGCATCGCCCGATCTGTCAGGATACCGGCATCGTCACCGTGTTCATCAAATGGGGCATGGACTGCCGCCTCGACAGCCCGCGCAGCCTGCAACAGGTCGTCGACGAAGGCGTCCGCCGCGCCTATCTCCACCCCGACAACAAGCTGCGCGCCTCGATCCTCGCCGATCCGGCGTTCAGCCGCGTCAATACCAAGGACAACACGCCGTCGGTGCTGAATGTCGAAATGGTCCCCGGCGACAAGGTGCATATCGACGTCGCGGCGAAGGGCGGCGGCAGCGAGAACAAGTCGAAGTTCAAGATGATGAACCCGTCGGATTCGATCGTCGACTGGGTGCTCGAAATGGTGCCGCAGATGGGGGCCGGCTGGTGCCCCCCCGGCATGCTCGGCATCGGCATCGGCGGCACCGCCGAAAAGGCGATGCTGCTGGCCAAGCAGTCGTTGATGGACCCGATCGACATGACCGAACTGCTCGCACGCGGGCCGAGCAATCCGACCGAGGAACTGCGCATCGAGCTGTATGAAAAGGTCAATGCGCTCGGCATCGGCGCGCAGGGGCTTGGCGGCCTCGCGACCGTGCTCGACATCAAGATCAAGGATTGGCCGACCCACGCCGCGTCGAAGCCCGTCGCGATGATCCCGAACTGCGCCGCCACCCGCCACGCGCACGTCACCCTCGACGGCAGCGGCCCGGCCTTCCTCGAGCCGCCGGTGCTCGCCGACTATCCGCAGATCGACTGGGCGCCGGACAGCGCGGCGAAACGCGTCGACCTCGACACGCTGACCCCCGAAGTCGTCGCCAGCTGGAAACAGGGCGACCGCATCCTCCTCAATGGCAAGATGCTCACCGGTCGTGATGCCGCGCACAAGCGCATCGCCGACATGCTCGCGAAGGGCGAGGAATTGCCCGTCGAATTCAAGGGCCGCGTCATCTATTATGTCGGCCCGGTCGATCCGGTGGGCGAGGAAATCGTCGGCCCCGCCGGCCCCACCACCGCGACGCGCATGGACAAGTTCATGGAAATGATGCTCGAACAGGGCCTGCTCGCCTGCGTCGGCAAGGCCGAACGCGGCCCCGCCGCGACGCAGGCGATCGCCAAGCACAAGAGCGCCTATCTGATGGCGGTCGGCGGCGCCGCCTATCTCGTCGCGCGCGCGATCAAGGGCTCGAAGGTCGTCGGCTTCGCCGACCTCGGCATGGAGGCGATCTACGAATTCGAGGTCAAGGACTTCCCCGTCACCGTCGCGGTCGACAGCGAAGGCCAGAATGTCCACGTCAACGCGCCGAAAATCTGGCAAAAGCGGATCAAGGACGAAGGGCTGCTCGAAAAGGCGTGAGATGGCCTTGCTCCCCCTCGGATTTGCCTTCGAACTGAAGACGCCTCTTGGCATCGCCGAGAGCAAAAGCCGAATTCGGGAATGCAAGCAGCCTTGGTATGACCCACACGATGGCCCGCGTGGCTTTGTCCTTGGCCGTTTCATTTGTTTGTGGAACAGCATGGTTGATCGCCAAGGCCCCATGCTCGTCGGTTGGATTCATGACGATGGGACGGGTTGCCGCATCGCTGGCCGGTCGGGTTCCGACATCAATGGCATGTTCTATCTGTGTCTGGTGGGAGCGCTGTTTCCGGTGATCGCGGTGGGATTGTACCGTGAAGACAAAATGGGCCTCTCCGGCGCCATCATCCTAGCCCTAAGTGCCGCCGCACTGATTTTACTCCTGTGGAGCGCAAGCAGGGAACGACGCGCTGGATTGGTGTTGGCAGATTTTCTTGAACTAACGCTCGGCAGCAATGCGCGGCATGAGTTCCGCCGTTCCCCAAGCCCGTAACGGTAAGCCACCGACACAGCCTTGCGTTTCACGGCCGATGCGGCACATTGCTTCCCATACGGGGCAGCTAGGGGATGCAGAATGGATTTCGGTAACGTCGACAAGCTGAACCGCCGCGCATTGCTGCGCGGCACCGCGATGCTGGGCGCGGGTGCGATGATGATGCGGCCGCTGCCGACGCTGGCTGCAAGCGGCCCGATGGCGGCGATCCGCAAGGCGGCCGAGGCGGGCAAGGAGGCGTCGGTCAAGCGGCTGCGCGACTGGATCGCCCTGCCCTCTATCGCGGCGGAAAATCGCAACATGGCCGAAGGCGCGGCCTATATGGCCGAGCTTGCGAGGGACGCGGGGTTTTCCAATGTCGAGATCGTTCCTACCGACGGCCAGCCCGGGGTGTTCGGCACCATCGATGTCGGGGCGCCGCGCACGCTCGGCATCTATTTCATGTACGATGTGAAGCAGTTCGACCCCGCCGAATGGTCGTCGCCGCCGCTCGAAGGCAAGATGGTCGACAAGCCGGGCTTTGGCCTGTCGATCGTCGGGCGCGGCGCGGTGAACCAGAAGGGGCCCGAGGCGACCTTCCTAGCGGCGCTTCACGCGATTCGCGCTGCCAAGGCGAAATTGCCCGTCAACATCGTCCTGATCTGCGAGGGCGAGGAGGAGATCGGCTCGCCGCATTTCCGTCAGGTCGCGACCAAACCGAATGTGCTCGCCGCGCTCAAGAAATGCGACGGCATTTTCATCCCCTTCGCCTCGCAGGACAAGACCGGCGCGGTCGATGTCAATCTGGGGTCGAAGGGTATCATCGAACTTGAACTGATCGCCAGCGGTGAAAAATGGGGCCGCGGCCCCAAGGGCGACGTTCATTCCAGCCTGAAGGCGATGCTCGATTCGCCGGCGTGGCGGTTGGTGCAGGCGCTCCAGACGCTCGTCACGCCCGACGGCAATACGCCGGCGATCGAGGGCTGGTTCGAAAATGTCCGCCCGCTCACCGAGCGCGAAAAGATGCTGATCCGAGAAGCCGCAAAGGGCGCCGACGAGGCGGCCGAAAAGCAGGCGCTCGGCGTCAACGTCTGGATCGACAACCTCAAATATGACGATGCGCTGATCCGCCTCGCGCAGGAACCGACGGTCAATATCGAAGGGTTGGTCGCGGGCTACACCGGTCCCGGCGGCAAGACGATCCTGCCCGGCCGCGCGGTCGCGAAGCTCGACCTCCGCCTCGTCCCCAACCAGACGCGCGCCGAGGCCGAAAAGAAGCTGCGCGCCCACCTCGACAAGCATGGCTTCACCGATGTCGAGATGAATGTGTCGGGCGGCTATGATCCGACCGAAGTCGCCGAGGACAGCCGCCTCGTCCGTACCGAGCTTGCCACCTACAAGGCGCTGGGCGTCAAGCCGAACATCAACGCGCGTCTGGCGGGAAGCTGGCCGGGCGCGACCTTCACCGCGCCGCCCGTGTCGATCCCCGCCGCCCATTTCGGCATCGGCCACGGGTCGGGCGCGCACGCGCCGAACGAATATTATCTGATCGATTCGACCAATCCCAAGGTCGCGGGCATGGTCGATGCGACGATGGGCTTCGCCGAATTTCTCTACACCCTCGCGGCGATCAAGTGACCGGCGATCTCAACGGGGTCGCCCATGTCATCCTGACCGCCGGCGATTTCGCGCGGTCGACGGCTTTCTGGCGCGACCTCATCGCCTATCTCGAGCTCAAGGTGGTGCTCGACAGCGAGGCGATGCTTTACGGCGTCGGCGGCCGCACCGCGATCGGCATCCGGACCGGCAGCCCGGAAAATGCGGGGAAACGCTTCGATCAGGGCGCGCCGGGGCTGCATCATGCCTGTTTCCGGATGCGCGATCGGGACGCGGTCGACCGCCTCTATGCCTTTTTGAAGGACCGCAGCGACATCGTCTTCGTCCACCGCCCGCAGGAGGAGCCCTGGGCGCCGGGCTATTATTCGATCCTCTTTGAAGACCCCGACGGCATCCGCATCGAATTCAACCACGTCCCCGGCGTCGGCCTGCTCGAAGCGGGCCGCGAGATCGGCGGCGCCGAAATCTTCGATTAAAAGCCGTAAACGAGCGTGAAGCGGGTGAGCGTATCGACGGTCTTGACCCCCGCCGGCGGATGGGTGTCGATGTCGGCCGAATAGGAGACCCGCGCCGACAGCGCACCCGAAAGCTTGGCATTGAGCGCGGTCAGCGAACTGGTCGTGGTCGTGCGATCGCCGACGATCGTCGAGGCGACCTGCGTCAGCCGCAGGTTCGGCGACATCTGCCACCCGAAATCGAGCCCCGCGAGCCCGGTGAGCTCGCTCTCATGCCCGCCCGCAACCAGTTCGGTCTGCCGCCACGCCGGCCCGGCCTTCAGGTTGAGCGTCATCTTCTTGCCGTCGATCAGCTTGTAGCCAAGCCCGCCCGACGCGCTCCAACGCGCATCGAACCCCTGCATCCGGTCGCGCTCCCACCGGCCCAGGCCAAAGGCAAAGGCACGGTCGCCCATGCGGATTTGCGGTTCATATTCGGCAAGATATTTCTCGATCGTCGTCTTGCCATTGGTGCGCTGATAATCGGCCTGAACGCGGAAGCGCTGATCCCAGTCCAGCCCCTTGCGCGCCAGTGCGATCCCCGCACTGAGCCCCGTCGAGCTCGAATTGCCTGAACTGTGCGAGGCACCGATCTGCCCCTCGCCCTTCCAATGCTGCCAGAATTTCGCGCTCGCCAGCCGCGCCCGCGCCGCATCGGCCGCCGCCTGCTTCTCGGCCGCGCGCTTGGCGCGATAGTCGACGAGCAGCGCATCGATGTCGGCGACCTGTGCGGGGCTGGTCTTTTTGGCAAGCGCCCCCACCGCTTCTACATCGCCGTCCTTCTTGCTCGCCATGGCGGCGGCCAGCATCTGGAGGACCGGATCACGCTCGGGCTCCCGCTTGGTTCGCGCGCGCCAGGCCGAGAGGATCGCGTCGATTTCATCGAGCGATCGCGGATTGGTCGCCTTGGCGAGCGCCACCACGGTTTCCACATCCTTGCGCTCGCCGCTGTCGATAGCGGCGCCAATCATCGCGCGCACCGGATCGGGCAAGGGCAAGGGCCGCACCTCCATCGCCGCCGTGACCGCCGGCACCGTCGCGGCGGGCAGCGCCGGACCGGCAACGGCGGCATGCGCCGGCGGCGCGCCGACAGCGGTCAGGAGAATGGCAACCGGCAGCGGCGCGAACTGTCTCATCGAACGGGATCCTTCTTGTGGGGATGCCCCGGGTAATTGTCCCCGGGACCGGTTTTCCGATCGGGCGTAGAGCCGTGCCGCCGCTCTTAACCGCAAAGCCGCTGGCATTTCCACCCATTAGGCCCCATTTGGTGCGCATGTGGATCGCGATCATCGCCATTTTCTGCGCCGGGGTGGGCAATTTCGCGATGCACCGCGCCTTCATGGAAAGCGACGATCCGCTGGTGCAGCAGATGGTCCGGCCGCTCGCCGACAAGGTGGGTCCGCACATCACCTATGTGTTCGAATTCCTGCTCCTCGTCGGGGCCATGGCGATCGCGACGCGCAACTGGTTCACCGCGATGCTGCTTTATGGCCTCTACACCATCTTCAATGCGATGGCGTTCAGCTGGGTGATGAATCGCCCGCGGTGAACCGCTCGAGAAGGCGCATTATCCCGGCGGCGCAGCACCCCGCACGCGACTGCTCTCTTTACTTGCCCACCCACCTTCCTATGTCGGTTTGATGGTCAGCCCCGCGCCCTCGCTTCCCAAATCCTTCGCGCAGCTTTCTCCGGCCGAGGCCGCCGAATTGCTCGCGGCGCGCAAACTGCCGCCGGTCGAAAGCTGGCATCCGGCGCGCACGGGCGACAGCGCGATGGAAATCCGCGCCGACGGCAGCTGGTATCATGAAGGCGGCCGGATCAACCGCCCGGCGATGGTGAAGCTGTTTTCGACGATCCTGCGCCGCGAACCTGATGGCGGCCATGTCCTGGTCACCCCGGCCGAAAAACTGGCGATTGCGGTCGAGGATACCGCCTTCCGCGCCGTCGAGATGAAAAGCGAGGGCGACGGCGCGGCGCGCACGCTGCTGTTTCGTCTCGACACCGACGATCTGGTCATGGCGGGCGCCGATCATCCGCTGTCCTTCGGGCGCGATCCCGACCGTCCCGACCCGCTGCTCCATGTGCGCGGCGCGATCGGCAACGGGCTGGAGGCGCGCATCGACCGCGCGCTCTATTACGAGATTGTCGAGATGGCGCTGGCCGAAGGCGGCGATCCGCCCGCCATCTGGTCGAACGGCGCCTGCTTTCCGCTGGTGGACCGCTGATGCTCTCGGCAAAGCTGCGCGATGCGCTCGACAATCTGCTTCCCGATCATGGCGAGGATGAGGGCTATCTGCTCCATCGCGGCGATTCGCTGCGCGACGCGGCGGTGCTGATCGCCTTCACCGACCGGCCCGACCCCGGCGTCATCCTGACCCAGCGGCCGCAATGGCTGCGCAGCCATGCGGGACAGGTCGCCTTTCCGGGCGGCAAGATCGATCCCGGCGACGCCGATGCGGTCGATGCGGCGCTGCGCGAGGCCGAAGAGGAAATCGGCCTGCACCGCCGCGACGTGGCGGTCGCCGGGACGACCGACGCCTATCGTTCGGGCAGCGGCTATCACATCACCCCGGTCCTCGGCGTCATCCCGCCCGACCTGCCGCTCGATCCCAATCCCGACGAGGTCGAGGACTGGTTCGAAGTGCCGCTCGACATCCTGTTCGATCCCGCCAATTACGAACGCCAGCAGGCGCATTGGCAAGGGCAGGTGCGCCGCTATTATGACATGCATTGGCAGGGACGGCGGATCTGGGGCGTGACGGCGGATATCATCATCAATCTGGCGCGGCGGCTGCCGCCCGGCTGGCATCGCTGAGATGGGGGTAACGATGTTGCCCGATGCCGCGTGGCGCGGCCGCGCCGGGTTGCGCCGGATCGTCGCCGCGCTCGGCGCCGATGCGGTGAAGATCGTCGGCGGGGCGGTGCGCGATACGCTGCTCGGCCTGCCGGTCACCGACATCGACCTTGCGACCCCGCTGCTGCCGCAAGAGGTGACGCGGCGGCTCGAGGCGGCCGATATCAAGGTCATTCCGACCGGCATCGCGCACGGCACGGTGACCGCGATCGCGAGCGGCGATCATCACGAGATCACGACGCTGCGCCGCGATGTCGAAACCGACGGCCGCCGCGCCACGATCGCCTTTGCCGACGACTGGCGCGAGGATGCGGCACGCCGCGACTTCACGATCAACGCGCTCTACGCCGATCCGCTGACCGGCGCGGTCGATGACTGGTTCGGCGGGCTTGCCGATCTGCAGGCCGGCTGCGTCCGCTTCATCGGCGATGCGGCGACCCGGATCAGCGAAGATTATCTGCGTATCCTGCGCTTCTATCGCTTTGCGGCGCGTTTCGGGGACGGCGACCTCGAACCCGTCAGCCACGCCGCGGTGACCGCCGCGCGCCAGTCGCTCAAGAGCCTGTCGCGCGAGCGCATCGCCGACGAGTTGACCAAGATATTGTCGCTTCCCGATCCACGCGCAATCGTCGGCCAGATGGCGGCCGACGGCATCCTCGCGGTGATCCTGCCCGAACTCGACCCGGGGTTCGCGACCGCGCTCGACCGCTTGCTCGCCAATGAAAGCGCGGCGGCGGCGGCACCCGCGTCACTGCGGCGGCTCGCCGCGCTGTTGCCCGCCGAAGCCGGCATCGCCGATCAGGTCGCGAGCCGGCTGCGCCTGTCGACGCGGCAGCGCAAGCATCTGTCGGCGATCAGCGCGTATCGGTACGACGCGCGGCCGGTGCGTCAGCTTGCCCATGCCATCGGGATCGAGACGGCGCGCGACGCGCGGCTGCTCGGCGGGAATGAGAGCGATGCAGCGGCTGCGGTCGCGGCGCTCGACGGCTGGACCGTGCCGCAGCTTCCGGTGCGCGGCGGCGACATCGTTGCACGCGGCATCGCGGCGGGCCCGGAGGTTGCGCGCATCCTGCAAGGCGTCGAGGCGCAATGGGTGGCGGAGGATTATCCGGACGCCGCGCGCGTCGCGGAACTGGTCGATCAGATGATCGGGCGGAGCAGCGACTGACGCCAATAGGCGATCGCCGCGCGGACATCCATCGGCCGCGCGAACAGATAACCCTGACCGAAATCGCAGCCGAGCGCCGAGAGCAGCCGCGCCTGGTCGGCGGTTTCCACACCCTCGGCCGTGGTGCGCATGCCGAGCACTTCGGCAAGGCTCTGGATCGTGCGGACGATGGCCGCCTTGTCGCGGTCCTCGACCATATGGTCGACGAAGCTGCGATCGATCTTGAGAACGTCAAGCGGCAGGCGCTGGAGATAGGCGAGGTTCGAATAGCCGGTACCGAAATCGTCCATCGCGACCCGGGCCTCGACCGCCTTGAGTTCGCTCAGCACCGACAGCGCAAGGTCGGGATCGCCGATGATCGCGCTTTCGGTGAGTTCGATCATCAGCCGGTCGCCGCCGATGCCGTGCCGCGCCAGCGCCTCGCGGACCACCGCCGCGACATCGTCACGAACGAGCTGGATCGCCGAGACATTGACCGAGATATAGCAGTCGACCGGGGCATCATTCTCGCGGTCCCATGCGGCGAGCGTTTCGGCCGCCTTGGCGATCGCCCATTGGCCGAGCGGGACGATCAGTCCCGAATCCTCGGCAACGGGGATGAATTCGGTGGGCGACACCGCGCGGCCGGCGCTGTTGTTCCAGCGCGCCAGCGCCTCGAAGCCCGCAACCTTGCCGGTCGACAGTTCGACGAGCGGCTGGAAGTCGAGGTGCAGGCGGTCTTCCTCGATCGCGTTGCGTAATTCGGTTTCGAGCCCGAAGCGATTGTCGGCGAGCAGCGCCGCCTCGGGTTCGTAGATTTCGATGCGGTCGGTCTGCTTCGCCCGCTTGAGTGCGATCTGCGCGTGGCGGATCTGGTCGGCGACATCGGTGTCGGGCGCGGATTGAATCGCGCACCCGAGCGCGCAATCGACGCTGACCTTCAGCTCGCCGATGCGGAAGGGGTGGTCGAAGCAGCCCCGGATGCGGCGCGCCATTTCGCGGACGTCGGCCTTGCCACCCGCGATACGCGTCGAGATGGCGAATTCGTCGCCGCCGGTGCGCGCCAATATGTCGCCGCTGCGCAGGCTCGATTTCAGGCGCCGCGCCACGGTGATGATCAGTTCGTCACCGGCCAGCGGACCGATATGTTCGTTGATGCGGCTGAACCGCGCGAGGTCGAGCAACAGGATGGCATGATCGCCCGCTTCCTGCTCGGTACTGCGCTGTTCGACCAGCTCCTCGAACCCGGCGCGATTGGGCAGGCCGGTCAGGCTGTCGGAAACGAGTTCGCGGCGCAGATTGCGCTCGGTCATCATTTCCTGCGTCCGGTCGATCAGGGTCAGCAGGAACAGCGAATCGTCGCCGCTCTCGTCCGATAGCGGGCCGATCGATCCGCGCAGGTCGCGCGCCGCCGGGCCTTCGCCCAGGCGGCAGGAAAATTCGTGGACGCCGCCGATATGCTGTGCGGCCTTTTCGATCGCGCGGCGCAATTCGATCGGCGCCTCGACACCCGCCGGCGACAGGTCGAGGCGGTCGAAGGCGGCATTGCTGGCATGGAGGCGAAAATTGCCGCGCGCCAGCGGCCGCACAAGCGCGGCGGGGACCGGTAAGGCGTCGATCCAGCCGACAAACAAGGATGGCCGGTCTTCACCGGTTCTATCTATTGGCATAACAAAGGGTTTGATGCGACCTTTCCCCATTGGTCGATGCCTAAGTGACCGGAGGTAAAGAAGCTATTTACGGCAACGTAAATTGCGATCAGTCGAAGCGATTGTTACGCGGGAAACCGGTTGGCGGCATCCGCCCCGACGCACTGCGCGCGACGCGCCACGGCCCGAGGTCGGTTTCGGTGCGCACGCGCCCCGTCTCGCCCCCCATCGTCCAGCTCAGCCCTTCGGCAAAGACGAAGCTCGTCGCGTCGGACAGGCCGCCATCGCGATATTTCTGCAGCATCACGCCCTGACCGCGCGCCATCACCGGCACTTCGGCGATCGGGAAGACGACAAGTTTGCGGTTCTCGCCGATCACCGCGACGCTGTCATGGTTCGCCGCGATCGTGCGGACGACCGACAAGTGTGCCTTGGGCTTCAGATTGACGACATTGCGGCCCTTGCGCGTTTCGGCGATCACATCGGCCATCTGCGCGACGAAGCCGTGTCCGCTCGACGAAGCGAGCAGCAGCCGGCCGTCGGCGCTCGCCGGGATCAGCGCGACGATGCGCGCGTCGGGGTCGATGTCGACCATCAGGCGCAGCGGCTCGCCGAAGCCGCGCCCGCCGGGCAGCTTGTCGGCGCCCACGGTATAGAAGCGCCCGTCGCTCGCCGCGACGAGCAGCTTGTCGGTCGTCTGGGCATGCGCCGCGAAGGCGAGTTCATCGCCTTCCTTGAACTTGAACTCGCCCCATTGATCCGCCGCGACATGGCCGCGCTGGGCGCGAATCCATCCACGCTTCGACAGGATCACCGTCACCGGTTCCTTCTCGATCATCGCGTCGAGCGGAATGTCGCGCACCGGCGCGGCTTCGGCGATCGCGGTGCGCCGCGCGCCGAGCGGCGTGTCGAGGCCATAGACGGCCTTCAGCTTCTCCAGATCCTTGCGCAGCCGCGTCTTCTGGCGATCCTTGCTCGCGACGAGCTTCGCCAGCTCCTCGCGCTCGGCGATCAGGTCGGCCTGCTCGCGCTTCAGCTCCATTTCCTCGAGCTTGCGCAAGCTGCGCAGGCGCATGTTGAGGATCGCCTCGGCCTGGCGGTCGGTCAGCTCGAATTCGGCCATCATCACCGCCTTCGGCTCGTCCTCGGTGCGGATGATCTCGATCACCCGGTCGAGGTTCAGGAAGGCGATGAGATAGCCGCCGACCAGTTCCAGCCGATCGTCGATCTTGCCGATGCGATGCTCCGCGCGGCGAACAAGGACGATGATCTGATGCTGCAACCATTCGGTGAGCAATTGGTGCAGCCCCATCACCTTGGGCGTGCGCGTCGCATCGAGGACGTTGAGGTTGAGCGCGAAGCGGCTTTCGAGCTCGGTCAGCCGGTAGAGGCTTTCCTTCAGGATATCGGGATCGACGTTGCGGCTCTTGGGCACCAGCACGATGCGGATATCCTCGGCGCTTTCGTCGCGGACATCTTCGAGGATCGGCAGCTTCTTGTCGGCAATAAGCTGCGCGATCGCTTCGATCAGCTTGCCCTTGGAAACGCCATAGGGAATCTCGCTGATGACGAGCTGCCACGTGCCGCCCGCCTGCTTCTCGATCCCCGTCTCCTCCCACGCACCGTCCTGCTTGCCGGTCGAAAAGCGCGCACGGACGCGAAAACTGCCGCGTCCGGTTTCATAGGCGTGGGCAATCGTCTCCGCGCTGTCGACGATGACGCCGCCGGTCGGGAAATCGGGGCCGCGCACATGCGTCAGCAACTCGGCAAGCTCGGCCCTGGGATTGTCGAGCAGCACCAGCGCGGCGTCGATCACCTCGGCGGCGTTGTGCGGCGGGATGTTGGTCGCCATGCCCACCGCAATACCGCTCGCGCCATTGGCAAGCAGGTTGGGGAACAGGCCGGGCATGATCTCCGGCTCTTCGTCTTCGCCATTATAGGTCGGACGGAAATCGACCGTGCCTTCGTCGAGCCCCTGCATCAGGTCGATCGCGACGCGCGTCAGCCGCGCCTCGGTATAGCGATAGGCGGCGGCATTATCGCCGTCGATGTTGCCGAAATTGCCCTGCCCGTCGACCAGCGGATAGCGCAGCGAGAAATCCTGCGCGAGGCGGACCATCGCGTCATAGACCGCGGTGTCGCCGTGCGGGTGGAATTTACCGATGACGTCGCCGACGACGCGCGCCGACTTCTTGTAGCCCTGCGACGGGTCGAGCCGCATCGCGCGCATCGCCCACAAAAGGCGGCGATGCACGGGCTTCAGCCCATCACGCAGGTCGGGCAGCGACCGCGCCGTGATCGTCGACAGCGCATACACCAGATAGCGCTCCGACAGCGCGCTGCCGAAGGGGGTGTCGATATTGCCGGGTTCAGGAGGCGGAAGGTCGTCTGTGGTGCTGGCCATTGTCGCGGCGCGATAGCAATCCTAGCGCATCAACGCAAAGGGCTTGGGAGGATCGATCCTACGGCTTGTCGGCATAGGCCTTGACCAGATCGTACATGAAGTCGCGGCCGACATAGACCGCCTTCACTTCGACCCGTTCGTTGAGGCCGTGGACGCCGTTGCCGTCGGGGTCGCCCCAGATGCCGGGAATGCCATAGGTCGGGATGCCCACTGCGCCGAGGAAGGTCGCATCGGTATAGCCGTTCGCCATCGACGGGATGACCTTCAGCCCCGGCCAATAGCGCGCGACGAGCCTTTCCATCGGGCCGATCACCTTGGGGTCGAGCGGCGGTGCCGGCGGCGCGGGGCGCTTTGGCGGGAGCTGCGTCACGGTCACGCCGGGGTCGCCGATCACCTTTTCCAGCTCGGCCTTGATCTCCTCGATCGGATGACCGGGGAAGATGCGGCAGTTGATATTGGCGCCCGCCCGCTGCGGCAGCGCATTGGGGGCGTGCCCGCCGTCGAGCAGGGTCGCAACGCAGGTCGTGCGGATATTGCCGTGGAGGAACCGATCCTTGTTGACGATCGCCTCTGCTGCCTTGTCGGCGGGATCGGCAGCGAGCGCGGCCATCGCCTTGCCCATTTCGTCCCCGCGCGCGGCGCCCGCTTCGCTGAAGAAGCGCCGCGTCGTGTCGGTCATTTCGACCGGAAATTCATATTCGTCGATCCGCGTCAGCGCCCGGGCGAGCTGATAGATCGCATTGTCGCGCACCGGCACCGAGCTGTGGCCGCCCGCGTTGCGGGTTTCGAGGCGGAAGTTGGCGAAGGTCTTTTCGCCGACCTGCACCGACTGGCCGATCACATGGCCCTTGCCGTCGCTGTCGCCGCCACCGCCTTCGTTGAGCGCGAATTCGGCGTCGATCAGGTCGCGCTTGTTCGCCGCCAGCCATTCGGCGCCGTTGAAGGCCCCGTTGGTTTCCTCGCCGCAGGTCAGCGCCAGCTTGACGGTGCGCTTCGGCTTGTATCCTTCCTTCCGGAAGCGGATCAGCGTGTCGGTCCAGATCGCCGCCTGCGCCTTGTCGTCGAGCGTTCCGCGGCCATAGAAATAGCCGTTTTCCTCGACCATCTTGAACGGGTCGCGCTCCCAATCGGCACGTTTCGCCTCGACAACGTCGATATGCGCGATGAGCAGGATCGGCTTGGCGGTCTTCGATGTGCCGGGATAGACGGCGACAAGGCCGCCCTCCTTCGGATGATCGGGGTCCGCGAACAGCGTCAGTTGATCGTCGCCGAAGCCCGCCGTCTTCAGGCGCGCCGCCATGCGTTCGGCGGCGAGCGTGCAGCTCCCCGCCGACAGCGTGGTGTCGATTTCGACCAGTTCCTTGTAAAGATCGCGAAAGGCGAGCTGGTCCGCGCGCGGCGCCGTCTGCTGCGCGATGGCGGGCGCGGCGACGAGCAGCGCCGACGACAGCAAGGCGGACATGATCTTCATTGGTTGGCCTCCCCTGAACAGGCCGCGACAGGAGCAGAAAGCGCCGTGCGCCGCAAGCCGCTTGCGCGCGGCGCCGCTTTCGCGCAAGTCGCGCAAGGGTCCTGACCCTAAGGATGGGGAGAGAGACGTGACGCCGATCGAAGACGATCTGCCGGGGCCAGTCGCGCGCGCGGTGCGCCGCCTGCTGTTGCTGCTGTACCGGCTGCGCGGCTGGACCGCGGTGGGTGAGGTGCCCGAACCGCGCCGCTTTATCATCATCGCCGCGCCGCACACCAGCAACTGGGATTTCGTCAACTATCTCGGACTGACCGCCGACCTAGGCGTGCGCGCCCATTTCATGGGCAAGCTGTCGCTGTTCAAATGGCCGCTCGGCGGTTTCATGCGCCAGATGGGCGGGATTGCGGTCGATCGCCGGAACAGCAGCAATGTCGTGCAGCAGATGGTGCAGGAATTCGCGCGGCGCCGGGAATTCATGCTGACCGTCGCGCCCGAAGGGACGCGGGGCAAGGCCAAGAAATGGCGCACCGGCTTTTACCAGATTGCGCTCGCCGCAAAGGTGCCGATGGTCGTCGGCCTGATGGATTATGGCACGAAGACCGGCGGCCTGGGGCCGCTGATCTGGCCGACGGGCGATTTCCGCGCCGACATGATGAAGGTGTTCGACGTCTATAAAAGCTGTATTCCGAAAATACCCGAGCGCGCCGTCCGGTCGATCGACGACATCGTCGGCCGCGACCAGGAAGCGCAGGACACCGAGGCAGAGGGCGAGGAGGCACGGGGCCGATGACCGACATAGCGACGCTTCTGGCGATCAATTTCGCCGCGCTGATCGCGGCGATCCTTGTCCTCTGGGCTATTGCGGTGGCGATCCGCGACGTCTCGTTCATCGATGCCTTCTGGGCCTTCGGCATGGTGCTGCTGGCGCTCGCAAGCGCGGCGCAGGTCGGAATCGAAGGCGTTCACGCGGCGGCGATCCTCGCGCTCACGACGCTGTGGGGGCTGCGCCTGTCGATCCATCTTTTCGTGCGCTGGCGCGCGCATGGCGAAGACCCACGCTACACACGGATCATGGCGCGGACGATGGAACGCCGCGGCTGGAGCTGGGCGCAGACGGCGCTCCTCACCGTCTTTCTGACGCAGGCGCCGCTCCTGTTCCTCACCTGCCTCCCCGCGCAGATCGGCATTTGGGCCAGCGCAGTGAATTCAAAGCCGGCTGAAGGTCTAATTGGCTTGATCCGCATGGGCGGCGCATTTCCGCCACCATCGCTGGGCGTCATCGGCTGGGCGGGCGTCGCCGCGGCGCTCGTCGGTATCGCGTTCGAAAGCATCGGCGACGCGCAGCTCGATGCCTTTCGCAAGAATCCGGCGAACAAGGGCAAGGTGCTCGACACCGGCCTGTGGCGCTATACGCGGCACCCCAATTATTTCGGCGATACGCTGACCTGGTGGGGCATCTGGCTGGTCGCCGCCGATATCGGGCTGTGGGCCGCCGTGGCGAGCGTCATCGGCCCCGTCTTCCTGACCTTCACCCTGACGCGCTGGTCGGGCAAGGCGCTGCTCGAAAAGGGCCTGCACAAGACACGCCCCGGCTATGCCGATTATGTCCAGCGCACCTCGGGCTTTGTGCCATGGCCACCAAAGACCAGGGGCTAGGCGCAGAGACGGCGGCCGCCGATGCGGGCGCGCTCGGCGACGCGCCGCGCATTCGCGCGATCCTGACCGCCGCGGCGCGCGACGGACGCAGCGTCAGCTATTCGGAAATACTCGGCGACCTGGGTTTCCGCTTCACGCGGCCCAAGATGCGCGCGCTATGCAAGACGCTGGGCGAGGTCGACCGGCTGTGCGCGCTCGATGGCGAACCCGATCTCGCCGTTCTCGTGGTGCGCGAAAGCGACCGGCTGCCCGGTCAGGGCTGGTGGGTCGGCGGCGCTGCGCTGTTGCTCGGCTACGACGGCCCGTGGGAAGGCGCCGCCGCGGCGCGCTTCATCCGCGAACAGCAACAGATCGCGTTCGATTATTGGGCGTCGCGATAGGCCGGAAAATATCGCGGCGCGCGGCAAAGGCAGCGGCATGTTGAGCGACGCCATCGCGACCTAGCCAAATGCGCCCCTTCGCCCTAAAGAGCGCCGATGCATTTCCTCGATCAGGCAAAGATTTTCGTGAAGTCCGGCGACGGCGGCCCCGGCGCCGTTTCGTTTCGCCGTGAGAAATATGTCGAATATGGCGGCCCCGACGGCGGCAACGGCGGCAAGGGCGGCGACATCGTGTTCGAGGCGGTGAGCGGACTCAACACGCTGATCGACTTTCGCTATACCCAGCATTTCAAGGCCCGCCGCGGCACCCCCGGGGCCGGCCGCGATCGCACCGGCGCGGGCGGCGACGATCTGGTCATCCAGGTGCCGATCGGCACGCAGATCCTGGCCGATGACGAAGATCGCAGCCTGCTCGCCGATCTGACCAAGGAGGGCGAGCGCATCGTCTTTCTGCGCGGCGGCGACGGCGGGCGCGGCAATGCGAGCTACAAAAGCTCGACCAATCGCGCGCCGCGTCAGCACGGCCCCGGCTGGCCGGGCGAGGAAATGTGGGTGTGGCTGCGCTTGAAGCTGCTCGCCGATGCGGGTCTGGTCGGGCTGCCCAATGCCGGCAAGTCGACCTTCATCAACGCCGTCTCCAACGCGCAGGCCAAGGTCGGCGCCTATGCCTTTACGACGACGCGGCCGCAACTCGGCGTCGTCAGCCACAAGGGGCGCGAATTCGTCATCGCCGATATTCCCGGCCTGATCGAAGGTGCGGCCGATGGCGCGGGGATCGGCGACCGCTTTCTGGGGCATATCGAACGCTGCCGCGTGCTGCTGCATCTGGTCGACGCCAATGATGCCGATGTCGCGACCAGCTATCACATCGTGCGCGACGAACTCGACGCCTATGGCGCGGGGTTGACCGACAAGCCGGTCGTCGTCGCGCTCAACAAGGTCGATACGCTCGACGAGGAATTGATCGCCGCGCTCAAGGCCGAGCTTGAAGAAGCAAGCGGCTATCCGGTCATGGCGCTGTCGGGCGCCAGTGGCGAAGGCGTGGGCGCGGTGCTCGACAAATTGCTCGAAGCCATCGGCCCGGTTGCGCCCGCGGCCGACCATCGCGACGACGCCGACGACGAAGGCACCTGGTCGCCGCTTTGACGGCGCGGCGGCCGGCGCGGAACGAAACGCGCCCGCGGGGCATTTGATCGCGGAACAACAAGGAGTTCGTCATGCCTCCCCATGCGTCCCGCGCCCTGCGCGCGCCTCTCTCGCTCTGCCTGGCCGCGGCCACGGCGCTCACCGCCGTCCCGGCCGCCGCGCAGGACGAAGGCGAAACGACCGGCAAGCGCACCCGCGTCTTCGCCGGGCCGCAATTCTGGCCCGAAACCCCCGGATCCAAAAAGCTCGTCCTCGGCCCCTTCGTCGACCTCTCGCGCGCCAAGCCTGGCGAGGATTTCGCCTTCGAGGCCCCCGACCAGAGCTTTGGCTTCGACCTTGTCGATGACAAGAAATTCGACTTCGGCCCGACCGCCAGCATAATCCGCAAGCGCAAGCCCGAAGCCGTCGGCGGCAACCTGCCCAAGGTCGGACTGACGGTCGAAGCCGGCGCCTTCGCCCAAGCCTGGCTGACCCCGGCGCTGCGCGTGCGGGTCGAAGCGCGCAAGGGCCTCGGCGGTCATGGCGGCTGGGTCGGCGATGTCGGCGCGGATTATGTCGCGCGCCAGGGCGACGACTGGCTGTTTTCGATCGGGCCGCGCGTCTCGCTCGGCGACAGCAAATATAGCCGCGCCTATTTCGGCGTCGCGCCCGCCGATGTCGCCGCCTCGGGCCTGCCCGCCTATGATCCCAAGGGTGGCGTGCAATCGGTCGGTGTTACCGCGGGCTATATGCGCCAGTTGACGCGCAATTGGGGTGTCGCGGCCTTTGCCCGCTATGACCGCCTCGTCGGCGATGCCGCCGACTCACCCGTCACCCGCGCCTTCGGGTCGCGCAACCAGCCGGCATTCGGGATCGCGCTGAGCTACACCTTCGGCGGCAAGCGCTAGTCTAATTTCATTGGCGCGCAGGCATCGGCGCGCTATCGGGCGCGCATGTTGTTCGCGCCTGCCTCCTGCCCGCGGCTGATCGTCAAGATCGGATCGGCGTTGCTCGTCGATGAAGGCGGCGCGGTACGGCGCGACTGGCTGACCGGGATCGCCGCCGACATCGCGGCGCGCTGCCGCGCCGGCCAGCAGGTTGCCGTGGTGTCGTCGGGAGCGATTGCGCTCGGCGCTCGCCGGCTCGGCCTTGCCAAAGGCGGCCGCGCCAGCCTCGAGGATGCGCAGGCGGCGGCAGCGACCGGACAAATTGCACTGTCGCAGGTCTGGGCCGAGGTGTTGGGCGCCGAAGGGCTGACCGCAGCGCAGATCCTCGTCACGCTGGACGATCTCGAACATCGCCGCCGTTACCTCAACGCCGCCGCGACGCTGGACCGCTTGCTCACCCTGGGCGTCGTTCCGATCATCAACGAGAATGACAGCGTCGCGACCGAGGAAATTCGCTTCGGTGACAACGACCGGCTCGCGGCGCGCGTCGCACAGGCGGCGGGCGCGGCCGGCGTCGTCCTGCTCTCCGACATCGACGGCCTTTATGATCGTAACCCGGCGCAGTCCGGCGCCACGCACATCGCGCGCGTCGACCGCATCGACGCCGCGATCGAGGCGATGGCCGACACCGGATCGGCATCGGGCATGGGGTCGGGCGGCATGGTGTCGAAGATCGCGGCGGCGCGCATTGCCAATTCGGCGGGCGCGAGCCTCGCCATTGCGTCGGGGCGCATCGAGCGGCCCTTGTCGGCCGACGCGCGCCACACGCTCTTCGCGGCCGAGCGCGGCGCGAGCGCGCGCAAGGCATGGCTCGCGGGCGGGCTGACCGCCAAGGGACGACTGACGATCGACGCCGGGGCGGTGCGCGCGCTTGCCGGCGGCGCCAGCCTGCTCGCCGCCGGCGTCACCGGCGCCTCGGGTGACTTTGCACGCGGAGATATCCTCGACATAGCCGGTCCCGAAGGGCGCACGATCGCGCGCGGACTGTCGGAATATACCGCCGCCGATGCACAAATGATCCTCGGCCTCGGCCGTGATGCGCAGGAGGCCGCACTCGGCTATGCGCCGCGTGCGGCAATCGTCCACCGCGACCATCTGGTCCTGTTGTGACGGCGCCGGACCAATCGCGCGTTCTGGCCATGACCGGTGCGACCGGCTTCGTTGGCGGCGCGACATTGCAGCGGGCGGTCGCCGCCGGCTGGGAGGTGCGCGCGCTGACGCGGCGGCCGCAAGAGCCGCGCGATGGCGTGACCTGGATCGACGGCGCGCTCGACCGGCCCGACAGCCTGGCCGCGATGATCGCGGGCGCCGATGCGGTGTTGCACATCGCCGGCGTCGTCAACGTACCGACGCGCGCCGCGTTCGAGGCGGGCAATGCCATAGCGACCGCCAATGTGGTTGCGGCCGCCCGCGATGCGGGGGTGGCGCGCTTCGTCCATGTCTCGTCGCTCGCCGCGCGCGAGCCGGCGCTGTCGAACTATGGCTGGTCGAAGGAACGCGCCGAAGCCGTGGTGATGGAAAGCGCGCTCGACTGGACCATCATTCGCCCGCCCGCCGTCTTCGGCCCCGGCGACACGGACATGCTCGACCTGTTCCGCATGGTGGGCCGCGGCATCGCGCTGCTCCCCCCGCCAGGGCGGATGTCGGCCATCTATGTCGACGAACTGGCGCGCCTGCTGCTGGCGGTGACGGCCGACCGCAAAGAAACCCTTGGCCGAATCTATGAACCCGACGACGGTCAGGACGGGGGCTGGACGCACCGCGAATTTGCGAAGGCGATCGGCCGCGCAATTGGGCGGCCGAACGTACCGGCGCTGTCGGTGCCGGCGGCGGTGCTCAAGGCGGGCGGGCATCTCGACCGCCTCGTCCGCCGCGACCGCGCCAAGCTGACGCCCGACCGCGCCGCCTATATCGCGCATCCCGACTGGGTCGCGGCCGCCGGGACGCAGCCTCCGGCGGCGCTGTGGCAGCCCGCGCTCGCCACCGATGAGGCGCTCGCCGAAACGGTGCGCTGGTACCGCGAACAGGGCTGGCTCTGACGTCGCCGGTGGGGCTTCGCCGGACGCCCGTCGAAGCGTGGATTGCCAAGGCCGAGCGGGCGGATTAGGCACGGAGCATGACCGACACCAGCGCCACGCCGCCCCAGACCCCCGATTCCGCCGGCCCCTGGGCCATTCCGGTGCCCCGCCCGCTGCCGGGCGACGACCGGCCGCGCGGCGGTACCAGCTTTCCGCGCAAGGTTTGGAACCTGCTCGTCGCGATCAAGGACGGGCTCGCGCTCCTGTTCCTCCTGCTCTTTTTCGTCGGGCTGTTCGCGCTGCTCTCCGGCCGTCCCAATGCGTCGCTGCCCGTCAGCAAGGGCGCGCTCGTCGTCGAACTCGACGGCGTGCTGAGCGAACAACCGGCCGAGGTCGATCCCTTTGCCGCCGTGTCGGGCGGCGATCGGATGAAGGAATATCGCACCCGCGACGTCGTCCGCGCTATCGAAACCGCAGCGAAGGACGACCGCGTCAGCGCCGTCGTTCTCGACCTCGACCGCTTCGTCGGCGGCGGACAGGTGTCGCTTGCCGAAGTCGGCGCCGCGGTCGACAAGGTGCGGGCGGCCAAGAAGCCTGTGCTCGCCTTCGCCACCGCCTATACCACCGACAGCTATCAGCTCGCCGCGCATGCGAGCGAAATATGGACCGACAGCATCGGCGGCGTCGCCGTCGCCGGCCCCGGCGGTTCGCGCCTCTATTACAAGGGGCTGATGGACCGGCTCGGCATCACCGCGAACATCTATCGCGTCGGCACTTTCAAGAGCGCGGTCGAACCCTATCTGCGCAGCGACCAGTCGCCCGAGGCGAAGGAGGCCAATCTGGCCTATGCCTCGGTGCTGTGGGACACTTGGCTCGCCGAAGTGAAGAAGGCGCGGCCGCAGGCAAAGCTCGACGCGGTGCTGGCCACGCCGGCCGCGGTGGTGAAGGCTGCGAACAATGATCTCAGCAAGGCGTCGCTCGACTCCGGGCTGGTCGACAAGATCGGCGGCCGGCTCGCTTTCGGCGAGCGCGTCGCCGAAATCGCCGGCGCGCCCGACGATAGCCAGCCTTGGGCCTATAATGCGATCCCGCTCAAAAACTGGGTCGCCGCCAACCCGCCCGAAGCCAAGGGCGCCGCGATCGCGGTCGTTCCGGTCGTGGGCACCATCGTCGACGGCAAGGCGCGCCCCGGCAGCGCTGGCGGCGATACGATCGCCGAACATATCCTCGACGCCGCATCGGACGACGGGGTCAAGGCGATCGTGCTGCGCGTCGATTCGCCCGGCGGATCGGTGCTGGCGTCCGAACAGATCCGCCAGGCGCTGCTTGTCGCCAAGGCGAAGAAGCTGCCGATCGTCGTCTCGATGGCGAATGTTGCAGCGTCGGGCGGCTATTGGGTTTCTACCCCCGCCGACCGCATCTTTGCCGAGCCCGAGACGATCACCGGCTCGATCGGCGTGTTCGGCATCCTGCCGAGCTTCGACAAGACACTCGCCAAGATCGGCGTCACTACCGATGGCATCCGCACCACCCCGCTGTCGGGACAGCCCGACATCCTCGGCGGCGTCAACGAAGAGTTCAACCAGCTCGCGCAGGCGGGGGTCGAGGACGTCTATGCCCGCTTCACCGGCCTCGTCGCCAAGAGCCGCAAACAGCCCATCGAAAAGATCGAGGCGATCGCCGAGGGCCGCGTCTGGGCCGGCGGCACCGCGCGCCAGATCGGGCTGGTCGACCAGTTCGGCGGCCTGCCCGACGCGCTCGCGGCCGCGGCGAAGCTTGCCAAGGTCGATGGCGCCTTTCACGCCAAATATTTCGAGGAAGAGCCGAGCGAGTGGTCGAAGATGCTCGCCGCCTGGACCGGCACCGAGCAGGATGAAACCGCGCTCGCGCCGCGCGGCTGGTTCGGCATTGCGGCAATGAACCGCACCCTCGCCGAGCGCCGGCTGGTGCAGGATATGCAGATGCTGACGAGCAGCGGATCGGTGCAGGCCGCCTGTCTCGACTGCCGCGCCTATCTGCCGCCCGTGCCGGCCGGCTCGGCAGAGGCGAAAGGCCTGATCGGTATGCTGGCGTTCCTCTGGAAATAGCTGAAGCGTAACATCACTGGGCGGATCGGAACAATATTGCCGCAAACGGCGCCGGATCGCCGGGGCTTGCCGCCATCGGCAAAGGCGTATAAAGCCGCGGCCAATGTCCGGCCGCCCCGCGAGGGGCGGCCCTTATTATTTCCGCTTTTGGAGAAGCAGTCATGGCCAATGCCGATGCCACCCCGCTGATGCCGCATGCGACCGCCGCCTGGCTGGTCGACAACACCGGCCTGACCTTTGCGCAGATCGCCGATTATTGCGGCATCCATATCCTGGAAGTGCAGGCGATCGCCGACGAGACCGCGGCGACCAAATATACCGGCCGCGATCCGGTTCGCGCCCACGAACTGTCGATGGAAGAGATTGAAAAGGGCCAGAACGACCCGAACTACAAGCTCAAGATGACGAAGCAGGCGCAGGACACGATCCGCCGCACCCGCGGCCCGCGCTACACGCCGGTCAGCAAGCGTCAGGACAAGCCCGACGGCATCGCCTGGATCCTGAAGAACCATCCCGAAGTGTCGGACGGCGCGATCGGCAAGCTGATCGGCACGACGCGCAACACCATCGGCGCGATCCGCGATCGCAGCCACTGGAACAGCGCGAACATCGTACCCAAGGATCCGGTGACGCTCGGTCTCTGCTCGCAGCGCGAACTCGACGCGATCGTCGCGAAGGCCGCGAAAAAGGCGGGGATCAAGGCCCCCGAAGACAGCCGTTTCGAAGGCGACCGTGAGGCGCTGCTCGAGGAACTGCGCGCCGAGCGCAGCGCCGCCGCCGAAGCACGCGCGGCAGAGGATCATTCGGACGACGAAGCCTGACGCATGGCGGTCGGCGGCGACGAGGATGATATTCCGGCGGCCAGCGGTTCGCCGGACGCGTCGCTGACCCAGGACGACAGCTTTACCGCGACGAGCCACGCCGGCCTGACCTATCCCTGGGGCGACGCCGCACCGGGGACCGGCGAAACGATCCGCATCGCCGACGGCATCAGCTGGGCGCGCATCCCGATGCCGGGTTCGCTGGGCCACATCAACAGCTGGCTGCTCGACGACGCTGCCCCCGACGGCTCCGACGGGGTGGCGGTGGTCGATACGGGCATTTGCCTGACCATCTGTTCGGACGCCTGGAAAGCGCTCTATGCCGGGCCGCTCGCGGACACGCGCATCACGCGCGTGTTCGGTACCCATCTGCACCCCGACCATATCGGCCTTGCCGGCTGGATCGCGAAGAAACAGCAGGTGAAGTTGTGGATGACGCGCGGCGAAATGCTCACCGCGCGCGCCATCGTCGCCGATTCGTCCGACGTCGCTCCCGACGAGGTGCTGGCCCAGTCGCGCGCCGCGGGATGGGACGACGAGGCGATCGAGCGCCAGCGCGCGGGCGGCTGGAACATGTTTCAGCGCATGATCTTCGCACTGCCGCGCAGCTATGTCCGCATCGCCGACGGCGACCGGATCGATTTCGGTAAACACATGTGGCGCGTCGTCACCGGGTCAGGCCACAGCCCCGAACATGCGTGCCTGTGGAACGAGCGCGAAGGCGTGCTGGTCTCGGGCGATCAGGTACTGCCGCGGATCAGCTCGAACGTGTCGGTCAACATCACCGAACCCGATGCCGATCCGCTGGGCGAATGGCTCGCCTCGATCGACAAGCTGCTCGCGACCGTTCCCGCCGACGTCGTGACCTGTCCCGCGCATGGCGAGCCCTTTCGCGGGCTGCACGTCCGCCTGATGGCGCTCCGCGACGAACACCGCATGCGGCTCTACAAGGTTGCCGAAGCGGTCGCCGAAACCCCGATGCGCGCGGTCGACACCTTCCCGCTACTGTTCAACCGCCCGATCGGCGCCCACAACCAGAATCTGGCGACCGGCGAAGCGCTGGCGCATCTCAAGCGGCTCGAGGTCGAAGGCCGCGTGCGCAAGGAGGATCGCGGCGGCGTTTGGTGGTATCACGGGGTCGCCTGAAGCGATCCTTCAGCGCGGGCCGATCAAACCCGCAGCGACGGGCAAATCGTGACCGTTGACGGCGAGCGCGAGCAGGCGGTGCTTTTCATAGGGGCCGGGCAAGTCCCACGCCCCCGTCGCGTCCGCGGTGAAGCCGAAGAAGCGGCCATAATATTCGGGATCGCCGATCATCATCAGCGCACCGTCGGCCATCGTCCGCGCCGATTCGAGCATGCGGTCCATCAGCGCGCGGCCGTGGCCGCCGCGCTGAACATCGGGGCGCACCGCAACCGGGCCGACCATCACCAGCGGCGTCGCCGTCCCCTGCGCATCGCGATGCGCGACCGGCCAGCACTGGATCGTGCCGACCAGCGCGCCATCCTCGACAGCGGCGAAGCTGAGGCAGGGGACCGCATCCATACCCTCGCGGATGCGATAGGCGGTTCGTCCAAAGCGGTCCGATCCGAAAGCGGCGTCGAGGAGCGCCTCGACCGCCTGCGGTTCGAGTTCGGACAATGGAAGTAACTCGACCAACGCGCACCCTTTCGCTAATGCGGCGGCGCTTTAGGGTCGCCGACCGGCAATGGAAAGCCGAATGTCGCGCCCGTACGACAGGAATTTCTTGTGACCGACACATTGTGGCTGGAAGTGGACGGGCTGACCGTCGATGTGCTGACCGGCATTTATTCCGAAGAAACCCACCTGCCGCAGCCGCTGCGCATTTCGGTGCGTGCGCGCTTGGTGATGGCCGATCATTATGACCCGGCAACCCCGCTCAGCGCCTCCAAAAACTATATGAACCTGAAATTCGCGGCGACCGAGGGACTGCCCAAGGACGTGCATTTCGTGCTGATCGAAAGCGTCGCCGACCATATCATCGACACGCTGTTCCTGCAGGACGACAAGGTCGAAGAGGTCGAGGTGAAGATCGTCAAGCTCGCGATCGCCGAGGATGGTGAAGAGATCGGCATCACGATGCGCCGGGCGCGCAAATGACGGCGGCGCCGATCGCACTCGTCACCGGTGGTCTGCACCGGATCGGCGCGGCGATCGCGGCGCGGCTCGCGCACGAGGGCTATGCGCTCGCAATCCACAAGCGCAGCCCCGGCGCGGCCGATGCCGTGCTGGAGGACGCGCTGGCCGACACGGGCGCCGAATGTCACCGCTTCGCCGCCGACCTCGCCGATCCGGCCGCCGTCGATGCGCTGGTGCCCGCGGTGATCGCAAGGTTCGGCCGTGCGCCAGTGCTGCTCGTCAACAACGCCTCGCTGTTTCCCGAGGGCGAATGGGACACGCTGACCGGCGCCGCGCTGGCCGATACGATGCAGATCAATCATCACGCGCCGGTGATGCTCGCGCGCGCCCTGGTCGCCGCGAACGAAGGCGGCCGGCGCCCCGCGATCGTCAACATCCTGGACCAGCGCATCGCCAACCCGGTGCCCGACCAGCTTGCCTACAGCCTGTCCAAGCAGGCACTCTGGCAGGCGACGGCGACGCTGGCGGTGGCCTTCGGCGCGCGCGCGCGCGTCAATGCGGTGGCGCCGGGGCTGACCCTCCCCACCGACGATTACAGCGCGGGACAGATGACGCGGCTCGCGGCACGCATGCCGCTCGGCGCGCTGCCGACCCCGGACGATATTGCCGACGCGGTCGCCTGGCTCGCCCGCGCCGAGGCGGTGACGGGGCAGACGATCTTCGTCGACGGCGGCGCGCATCTGGCGCCGCTCGGCCGCGATTTCGTGGCGCTGGAGCGCGATTGACGACCCGCTTGTCCCCGCGAAAGCGGGGACCCAAAGCCAGATCAGGCGAGCTTCGCTTTAGGATGCTCTGGGCTCCCGCCTGTGCGGGAGCACACGCAAAGCAGTTGGCCGCTCAGTAAATATGCACCGCCTTGGCGACGAGATAACCGTCGAGGCCTTCCGGCCCGCTCTCGCTGCCGAAGCCCGATTCCTTGATCCCGCCGAAAGGCATGTCATTGGCCGAGATGACGAAGCTGTTGATCCCGACCATGCCGCTTTCGATGCCGTCGGCAACGCGGTTGATGCGGCGGCCGTTTTCAGTGAAGGCGAAGGCGGCAAGGCCATAGGGCAGCCGGTTCGCCTGTTCGAGCGCGTCTTCTTCGGTCGCGAACGGCCGGATCAGCGCCATCGGGCCAAAGGGTTCGTTGTTCATCGCATCGGCGTCGAGCGGCACGTCGGCCAGTGCCGTCGGCTGGAAGAAATAGCCTTCGCCCGTCGCGGCTCCGCCCGCGATCACCCGCGCGCCCTTTGCGGTCGCATCGGCAATCATCGCCTCCAGCGCGGGGGCGCGGCGCGCGTTGGCGAGCGGTCCCATCTGGGTGCCGGCATCGAGCCCGCTGCCGATCTTCACGCGCGCAGTGCGTTCGGCAAAGCCCTTCACGAAAGCGTCGTAGATGCCGTCCTGCACATAGAAGCGCGTCGGCGAGACGCAGACCTGGCCGGCGTTGCGGAACTTCTGCGTCACGACGCGGTCGAGCGTCGTTTCAAGGTCGCAATCGTCGAACACCAGCACGGGGGCATGTCCGCCGAGCTCCATCGTGATGCGCTGCACCCGGTCGGCGGCGAGCTTCATCAGATGCTTGCCGACCGCGGTCGATCCCGTGAAGCTGACCTTGCGGATCACCTCGCTGCCGAGCAGGTGGCGGCTGATCATGTCGGGATTGCCATAGACGAGCTGGACCACGTCGCCGGGGATGCCCGCATCGGCAAGACAGCGCATGATCGCGCTGGTGCAGCCCGGCGTTTCCTCGGGCGCCTTGGCGATCACGACACAGCCCGCGGCGAGCGCTGGCGCGACTTTCTTGATCATCAGATTGACGGGGAAATTCCACGGGCTGAACGCCGCGACCGGGCCGACGGGCTGTTTCAGCACCATCGCGCGCTGACCCGCCGGGCGCTGCACGACGCGGCCCTCGATCCGCTTGCCCTGTTCGGCAAAATATTCGAGCAACGACGAGGCCGAAAGCACTTCGCCGCGCGCCTCGGCGATCGGCTTGCCCTGTTCGAGCGTGAGCAATGTCGCGATATGGTCGGCGCGTTCGCGGATCAGTCCGGCGGCCTTGCGCATCAGCGCGGCGCGCTCGTCAGGGGTCTTGGCGCGCCAGACCGGCCAGCCGCGCGCCGCGGCGGCAAGCGCTTCGTCGAGGTCGGCCGCGGTCGCGACGGGAAGCTCGGCGATCGTCGCCGCGGTTGCGGGGTTATAGACCGGCCGCGCCTCGCGCCCTTCGCCGCTCCGCCAGGCACCGTCGATGAAAAGCTGGAGGTCGGCGTCGTAGGTCGCGGTCATTGGGCAATTTCCTGTCTGATCCGTTCGCATCGAACGGGAAATGGAGGGTCATCAGATGGCGCCCATATAGGACCGATCAGCGATAGTTAAAGCTGATGCTGATCCGTTCGTCCTTGCCGGCGTTCGGCATCACTTCGTGCCGCAACCAGCTTTCCCACAGAAAAATGCGCCCCGCCGCGGGCTCGGCATAGATGAAGGGCTGCAGGCTCTCGGGCGCATCCTCGCTCCGCCCCGGCGCCGCCATCAGCATCGCGAGTCGCGGATCTTCGAGCTTCAGCGCGCCCGATCCGGGCGGGACGGCGACATAGAAGGTGCCCGATACGATGCTGTGCGGGTGGATATGCCCGCTGTGCGTACCGCCGGGTTTGAGGACATTGACCCACAGGCTGTCGAGCTTGAGCGGCTTGGCGAGATCGAAGTGACACGCCTTGGCAAAGGCCTTCACATGCTTGTCGAGCAGGCGCTTGAGGTCGTGAAAGGCGGGGTCGCGGTCGGGCAGGTCGTCAAGGCTGGCATAGCTGGTATAGCCGCGATAACCGTGCGCGCGGCTCCACGCCTTGCCCGCGCCATCCTCGCGCGCGAACAGCCGGCAGCTTTCCTCCAGCTCTTGCAGCAGATCGGGCGCGGCGATGTCGGCCTCGTAAAAATTTGTGGCGAAGAGCGTGCGAACGGGCATGATGCGCGCAAAGCATAGGATAAGCGCAAGAGCAAGCGGGAGAGCGACGCGCGCGCACCGCCATCTCTTCGTCACCCCGGACTTGATCCGGGGTCCATTATCCGCTGCGTTGGAAGGAATGGATGCCGGATCAGGTCCGGCATCACGAATAGCAAAAGCAAGGGAGACGAGAATGGCCGAGTTTGAATTGATCGCCGACGGATTGCGCTTTCCTGAAGCGCCGGTGGTGATGGACGACGGCAGCGTCATCGTGACCGAGATCGAGGCCGGCCGTATCACGCGCTGCTGGCCCGGCGGTCGCAAGGCGGTGATCGCGACCCCCGGCGGCGGTCCCAACGGCCTGGCGATCGGTCCCGACGGCAAGCTTTACTGCTGCAACAACGGCGGCTTCGAATATACCGAATCGAACGGCTATCTGGCACCGCACGGCATCGCGAAGGATTATTCGGGCGGCCGCATCGAACGCATCGATATCGAAACGGGCGCGGTCGAAATCCTCTATAAATCGGGCGACAACGGCGTCGTGCTGCGCGGCCCCAACGACATCATGTTCGACAGCCACGGGGGCTTCTGGTTCACCGATCATGGTAAGGTCGATTATGAAAAGCGATGCCACGACATCGTCGGCATCTTCTATGCCAGGGCCGACGGCAGTTTTATCGAGGAAGTGATCTTTCCGTCGAACAATCCGAACGGCGTCGGCCTCTCACCCGACGGCAAGGCGCTCTACGCCGCCGAAACCTACACCTGCCGCCTGATGAAGTTCAACATCACGGCGCCCGGCAAGGTCGCCCCCGACGCCGGTCCCGGCGGCCCCGGCATCCCGCTCTATCGCCCCGCCGGCTATAAATTCTTCGACAGCCTGGCGATGGAGGCGAACGGCAATATCTGCGTCGCGACCATCGGCGAATGCGGGATCAGCGTCGTGTCGCCGTCGGGAGAGTTGGTGGAGTTCGTCGCGACCGACGATATTTTCACCACCAACATCGCCTTTGGCGGCGCCGACATGCAGGATGCCTATATCACCTTGTCGGGCACCGGGCGGCTGGTAAAGACGCGCTGGAACCGGCCGGGACTGACGCTGCAATATTGATCGGTCGCCGGTCGGAAAAGGGGAAGATATGCGCCGCGATACTCACCGCGAAACTCACTCTGTCGCGCGGATCGGATGGCTGCGCGCCGCTATTCTGGGCGCCAACGACGGCATCGTCTCGACCGCGAGCCTGATCGCGGGCGTCGCGGCGGCGGGCGCGGCGCAATCCTCCATTCTGCTTACCGGCACCGCGGGGCTGGTCGCCGGTGCGATGTCGATGGCGGCGGGTGAATATGTCTCGGTCAGTTCGCAAGGCGACGCCGAAAAAGCCGACATCGCAAAGGAACGGCACGAACTCGCCACCGACCCCGAATTCGAACTGGAGGAGCTGACCCAAATCTATCAGGAGCGCGGGCTCGACCGTCCGCTCGCCGAACAGGTCGCCGCGCAGCTGACCGCGCACAATGCACTCGACAGCCATTTGCGCGACGAACTGGGGCTGACCCACCATATGAAGGCGCGTCCGGTGCAGGCCGCCGTCGCCTCGGCCGCCAGCTTCACCGCGGGCGCCGCGCTGCCGCTGCTGATGGTTTTCCTCGACACGGGATCGTCGCTGCCGTGGACGGTGTCGGGCGCGTCGCTGGTTTTCCTTGCGATCCTCGGCGCGCTCGGCGCGTGGGCGGGCAATGCGCCGATGCTGCGCCCCGTGCTGCGCGTCACCTTCTGGGGCGCTTTCGCCATGGCGCTGACCATCGCGATCGGATCGCTGTTCGAAGCGCCGCTGGGCTGACGGGAGAGAGACATGAACGATAACGCCTGGGCCATCGAGATCGATCGCGATGCAATTTCGAAGGCGGCGCTCGCGCGGGCGGAACATGCGCCGCTGCGCGCGGGCGAGGTTCGTGTGCGTGTCGACAGCTATGCGATGACGGCGAACAACATCACCTACGCCGTCTTCGGCAAGCCTGCGGGGCTGTTCGGCAACGACCAGGGCTATTGGGACTTTTTCGCCGAACGTGACGCGCCCGCCCGCCTGCCTGTCTGGGGGTTCGCCACCGTGATCGAGAGCGCCGCCGAGGGCATCGCGCGCGGCGATCGCTTTTACGGCTATTATCCGATGGCGAGCCATGCGGTGCTCAGCGCGGGCAGGATCGGCGCCGGCGGCTTCACCGACATCACGCCGCGGCGCACTTCCTTGCCCCCCATCTACAACCAATATCAGCGGATCGAGGCTCTGCCCGACTATCGCGCCGATCATCATGATTATTGGCCGATCTTCCGGCCGCTCTTCCTCACCGGCTGGCTGATCGCCGACCAGTTTGAGGATGAGGGCGACTATGGCGCCGACCAGATCCTGATCGCCAGCGCGTCGAGCAAGACCGCGATCGGCCTCGGCTTCGCGCTCGCCCAGCGCGCGGGGGCCCGCCCCGTCAGCATCGGACTGACGAGCAAGGCCAATGTCGCGGCGCTGGCCGCACAGGGCATCTACGACCGTGTGATCGCCTATGACGACATCGCCTCGCTCGACGCTGCGGTGCCGTCGGCCTTTGTCGACATGGCGGGCAATGGCGCGGTCACCCGCGCGGTGCACGGCCATTTCGGCGATGCGCTGAAAGTATCGATCATCGTCGGCAAATCGCACTGGGACGCCGAGGCCGACGCCGCGGCGCTGGCCGGCCCCGAACGGCAGGGCTTCTTTGCCCCCGGCCGCAGCCAGAAACGCGTCGGCGACTGGGGCGCCGCGGGCTTCGGGCAGCGGATCGCCGAGGCATGGTTGGGCTTCATGGCGGTTGCGCCGCGCATCGCGCGCATCGACCGGCGCGAAGGTAGCGCCGCGGCGCTCGATGCCTATCGCGAAATGCTGTCGGGACGCGCCGACCCCGCGGCGGGGATATTGGTCGTCCCCTGACGCAGCGCCCCCCTGCGTCCGCCTCCCGGTCAGAGCTTGACCGCGGCGTTGCCGCCTTCGGCCCATAGCGCCGATCCCGAAACGAAGCTCGCCATGTCGCTCGCCAGAAACAGCGCCGCCTGCGCGATCTCGTCGGGGTCGGCGATACGCTTCATCGCGTGCAGGCTGGCGGCCCATGCCTTCGATTCGGCATCGCCCGCCATCGCCGTATCGGTCCCGCCCGGGATCAGCGCGTTGGCGCGAATACCCGCCGCGCCATAATCGGCGGTGATCCCGCGCACGAGTCCGAGCAGCCCCGCCTTGGCGGCGCCGTAGCAGGCCATGCCCGGCAGCCCGACGCTGTTGCCGACAAAGCTTGAGGTAAAGATCATGGCGCCCTTGCCGCGCGCCAGCATCGACGGAATCTGCGCGCGGGCGCCCAGAAAGGCGGCGGTCAGATTGGCCGCCATCACCGCGTCCCAATTGCCCGGCGCCTGATCGGCGAGCGGGGCGAGCGCGCCGACCGTACCCGCGTTGTTGAAAGCGATGTCGAGCCCGCCCCACGGTGCGCAGGCGGCAACCAGTGCCTCGTGCGTCGCGGCATCGGCAACGTCGCCCGCGACCGCGCGCGCCGTTCCGTTATCGGCGGCAATTTCGGCGACCACGGCATCGAGCCGCGTCCGGTCGCGTCCGCCGAGCACGAGCCGCGCGCCGTGACGCGCAAACAGCCGTGCGGCGGCGCGCCCGATTCCCGAACTCGCGCCGGTGATGATGACGGTCTTTCCTTCGAGCAGCATAAATCCTCCGGTGAATGAACAGCGCCGCGCCTTGCCGTAGCGGCAGGGGCGTGGCGTCCCGAAAGATGCGGTCAAATTCGCTTGATCTTGGACGATAGCGCGCGGCATGGCCGTCGGCATGGCTCAATATACGCATGTGATCTTCGACTTCGGCGGCGTCATCACCGCCTCGCCCTTCGAGGCGTTCAACAGGCTGGAAGCCGAACGCGGGCTACCCCGCGATTTCGTGCGCGGGGTGAATGCGCGCAACCCCGACACCAATGCCTGGGCGCTGTTCGAGCGCGCCGAGATCGACGCCGCAACCTTCGACACATTGTTCGCCGAAGAAGCGCGCGCGCTGGGCCACGACCTCGAAGGTGAAGCGGTTCTGGCGGTCCTCGCCGGCGCGGTGCGCCCGCAAATGGTTGCGGCGCTCGACACGCTGAAGGCCGGCGGTTTCACGATCGGCTGCATCACCAACAATGTGCCGTCGGGCAAGGGCGCCGGCATGGCGCGCAGCGAAGCAATGGCGGCCGAGGTCGCGGCGATCATGGCGCGCTTCGACCATGTCATCGAATCGTCGAAGGTCGGCGTACGCAAACCCGACCCGCGGATCTATCAGATGATGTGCGCGGCGCTGGGCGTCGAGCCCGCCGCCTGCATCTACCTCGACGACCTTGGCATCAACTGCAAGCCCGCCGCGGGGCTCGGCATGCACGCGATCAAGGTGACGAGCGGCGAACAGGCGCTAGCCGACCTGTCCGCCGCACTGGGCGTGCCGCTACCTTGAGGCCCAGAAGGGGACATTGGCCCGCGCGGTTAGTTCCATCTGGGCGGAATGGCAGCTTTGGAGTGGCAAGCAGACGTTATCGAAGTCTAGAACGCTGCTCCCCATCCCAACGGTCCAATAAGTGCTGCACAACAATATCGTTGTAGCCCCTTGCATAATCCTTGAACAATTCCAGCTCTGGCGCACACGCTCGCGCATCCTTCTGCAACACATCGACGCCCTTCATCGAAAACCTTGAAGAGTTCCAAATTTCATATCCGATCATCTTGTTCAGATCATTTCTATTAATCGAATGGAAACGGTCACGAATGCCTTCTGATATCGGAGCATATGCCCCCGAGAAATCGTTAGGAACCGTGAGGATCGACAATTTATTATTTCTGATGTCTAGGTCGGCCTCTTGCCGGAATGACAGGACGCTCAATTCTTTGACTGAGTTTCCGTCGCGATCTGTGAATATCCCAGAACATATATTCCCTTGATCCATCGTCGTTACGCCTTGGCACGCCACGATCAAAGTTGCAGATATCCCCAAAACGAGTTGACGGATCATCGATTGAGCTTCTTTGAGACGGCAATGGATATTGATCAGGACACTATGGCCAGCCCGCCTAGAGGCATGCATTATACCGCGCATTAATGCTAATGGCATAGCGCAACTGCAAAGCACGCAGATGTCCGCCTTCGGTCGTCAACGGCTCATCCGGTTTTGGATCGGGATGCCCTCACATCGGTCGCCTCGCTCTGCCCAGCGGCCACCCCCATCAAGACAACTATCAATGGCGAGATAACTTCGCGCTGCCCAACCAGCCCAAATGCCGAGCATGCCAGCGAGGATTACAGCAAACACGATTCGTCGCCTCATGCTGTGCGTAATAGGTCTGCTTGCGATGTCCGCAACCGATCGTTCGCCGTCGTCCAGGCCTGTCTTTCGGGTCTAGTGCGCGAGCAGCAGCGGATAGCGGCCGCCCGTCACGAGATATTGCGTCGCGCCGCCGAAGATCGTCTCGCGCAGCCGGCTGCGACCGAAGGCGCCCATCACGATCAGGCCGGCGCCCAGCGCGTCGGCTTCCTTTTCGATCCGCTCCTCGGGGGTTTCGACGCCGCGCTCGATCGCGCGCAGTTCGGCGTGGATGCCGTGCCGGGACAGATAGCGCGCTGCCTCTTCCGCAGCGAAATCGCCCTCGTCGCCGCCGATCGTGACGATCACGACCGGGCGGTCCTTCAGAAAGGGAACCGCGGCGCGCACCGCATGGGCGGCTTCGGGGCTGCCGTTCCACGCGATCAGCGCCGGCTTGTCGAAATCGAGCGCCTTGCTGTCCTGCGGCAGCGCCAGAACCGGGACCGACGCAGTCAGCGCCAGATCGCCCGCGAGCATCGGCGGGCCGCTGCGGAAATCGCCCTTCGCCTTGGGCAGGCTGACGATCGCCAGATCGGCGAGCGTCGCGGCGCCCGACAAGGCGCTCACGATTTCGCCATCGGCCATTTCGATATCCCACGGCACATCTTCCTTCGCCAGCCGGTCGGCAAGCCGGCTTTCGAGTGCCAGATCGTCGGCCTGTGCCTTCGCCAGCGCCTCGGCGGCGAAATAGGTGCCGCCGAACGGATCGAAGCTGACGAATTCGCGCAGCGGCGTCGCGATGAGCAGGCTGACATGGCCTTCGAAACGGCGGGCGCAATCGAGCGCGACCTGCAAACGTCCTTCGGACGCGGCGTCGCTGTCGGCATGAACCAGAATTGAGCGCATTGGGGGCCTCCTTTGTCCAGTGAACGTCAGAATAATGCGCCGCGCGGTCCTATCGTTCATTGACCGGGGTCAAAAGGGGCGAATCTTTGCGCGCCGCGCTATCCCGCGGTCAGGCTGAGGCCCGCGGCCTGATCGAAGATGCGCGTCAGCACGGGTTCGGTGTCCGACACGCGCATCGCGACGCGGAATTCGACCGGCGCGAGCGCGGGCAGCCCCGCCAGTTCGACGAGCGCGCCCACGGCAACCTCGGCGCGCACCATCGGTTCGGGAAAGATGCCGACACCGCCGCCGGCCCGTGCGATGTCGATCATCATCCGGGCGTTGTTGCACAGGTTCAGCGATTTCTGCGCGATCCGCGACGCCGCGATCGCCTCGCGCATCCGGCCGTGGATCGGCGAGGGGCTGGCGAGCGACCAGACGGGCACCTGCTGTTCGCCCGTTCCACGCTCGAACAGCGCGGCGACCGCCGGGTTGGCGAGCCAGAGCAGCGCAACCTCGCCGATCGGGCTGGTCCGAAGCGCCGGGTGCGCGATCGGTCCCGCCGCAAACGCTAGGTCGGTGCGGCCGGTCAGCAGTTGCTGGATCAGATTCGCGGTCAGGTCGATCTCGATCTCCAGCGCGACATTGGGCATTTCGGCTTTCAGCGCCGCAACGAAGGGCGGCAGGCAGCTCGCGGCCGCGATCTCGCCCGCGCCGATCCGCACCACACCGCTCGCCTCGTTGAACCCGCCGCTGCCGAGCAGCGCGAGTTGCATGTCGCGCAGCAGCGGGGTGCAATCATTGACCAGTTTGCGCCCCGCCGGGGTCAGCGACATGGTGCGCCCGTCGCGGCGGAACAGCGTCGAACCCAGGCGCTGCTCCAGCTCGCGCATCCGCGCCGACACCGCGGGCTGCGTCGTGTTGAGCCGCTCGGCAGCGGCCGAGAAAGTGCCGAGCCGATCGATCCACAGCAAGGTTTCGAGATGATAGATGGAGATGCGATTGATCGACATTGGTTATGGATAATCGAAAAATAGAACAATTAGAATTGATGATTTATTTGCGCCAAGGTCGCCGCCGATCAGAGGAAGGGAGTCCCGTCATGGCGAACAAGCAATATCCCGATGCAGCATCCGCGCTCGAAGGGCTGCTCTTCGACGGCATGCAAATCTGCGCGGGCGGCTTCGGCCTGTGCGGCATTCCCGAACGGCTGATCGATGCGATCCGCGACGCCGGGACGAAGGACCTCACCATAGCCAGCAACAATGCCGGCATCGACGGCGAAGGGCTCGGCAAGCTGCTCCGCACGCGACAGGTCAAGAAGATGATCTCCTCTTATGTCGGCGAGAACAAGGAGTTCGAGCGGCAGTATCTGGCCGGCGAGCTCGAGGTCGAATTCTGTCCGCAGGGCACGCTCGCCGAACGCTGCCGCGCGGGCGGCGCGGGCATCCCCGGCTTCTATACCAAGACCGGCGTCGGCACCGCGGTGGCCGAGGGCAAGGAGGTCAAGAATTTCGATGGACAGGATTATATCCTCGAACGCGGCATCTTTGCCGACCTCGCGATCGTCAAGGGGTGGAAGGCCGACGAAAGCGGCAATCTGATCTTCCGCAAGACCGCGCGCAACTTCAACCAGCCGATGGCGACCGCGGCCAAGATCTGCGTTGCCGAGGTCGAGGAGATCGTCCCCGTCGGCAGCCTCGATCCCGATTGCATCCATTTGCCCGGCATCTATGTGAAGCGCCTGATCGTCGGCGCGCCCTATGACAAGAAGATCGAGTTCCGCACCGTGCGCCCGCGGGAAGCCGCATGATGCGCGCGCTTGCCCTTTCGGCCGGCCTGCTGCTCGCCGGCTGCGCCCAGACCGCCGCGACGACGGCGCCCACAGCGCCCAGCGCCGAAGTGATCGCCTCGCAGGTCGGTGAAAAGCCGACGCCGACCTCGCCGCCGGCGGGACAGCAATGGCTCTATGGGTCCGCCGAGGGCGCGATCGCCTCGGCGCAGGTCTATCGCACCATGGCCGATTATGTCCGCATGGCCGCGATCTCGGCGGCGCCGCGCCGTCAGGTCGTGCTCGCCGAAGGATCGACGCCCGCCGCGCCCAAGTTCGACGATTGCGGCGAAAAGCCGCTCGCGGCGGTGTTCGACGCCGACGAAACGCTGATCTGGAATCTCGGCGCGATGCGCTACTTTGCCGAGCAGGGGAAGGATTTCGATCCCGCAATCTGGGATCAGTGGGAAAAGACCGGCGCCGGCAAGGCGGACGCGATGCCCGGCGTCATCGATGCGCTGGCGATCATGCGCGGTGCGGGGGTGACGATCATCGTCAACACCAACCGCAGCGCCGCCAATCCCAAGGGCAGCGAGGATACGCTGCGCGCCGCCGGCCTTGGCGACTTCAAACATGGCGAGACGCTGTTCCTGATGGGCGACACGCCCGATGGCGCGAGCAAGGACGGACGCCGGGCGCTGATCGCCTCGCGTTGGTGCGTGATCGCGATGGGCGGCGACCAGCTCGGCGATTTTGCGCAGGCGTTCAACGCACGCGGGCTGTCGGTTGCCGACCGCAAGACGATGGCGACGAGCGGACCGGTGGCGGGCCTGTGGGGCCATGGCTGGTTCCTGCTTTCCAACCCCGTCTATGGCCCGTCGATGCGCGGCGGCTTTGCCGACATCTTCCCCTCCGACAAGCAATGGGAGCCGAACTGACATGGCCTGGACGCGTGATGATATGGCGGCGCGCGCCGCGAAGGAATTGCAGGACGGCTTCTACGTCAATCTGGGCATCGGCATCCCGACGCTGGTCGCCAACCACATCCCCGACGGGATGGACGTGACGCTGCAGTCGGAAAACGGCATGCTCGGCATCGGCCCCTTCCCGATCGAGGGCGAGGAGGACGCCGACCTGATCAATGCGGGCAAGCAGACGATCAGCGAACTGCCGCAGTCGGTCTATTTCAGCTCGGCGGAAAGCTTCGCGATGATCCGCGGCGGCCATATCGACCTTACCGTGCTGGGCGCGATGGAAGTCGCCGAAAATGGCGACATCGCCAACTGGATGATCCCCGGCAAGATGATCAAGGGCATGGGCGGCGCAATGGATCTGGTCGCCGGCGTCAAGAAGATCATAGTTGTCATGGAACATAATGCCAAGGACGGCAGCCCCAAATTCATCCCCGCCTGCACCCTGCCGCTGACCGGCAAGAATGTCGTCGACATGATCATCACCGACCTCGCGGTGTTCAAGCGCGACGACCACGACAGCCCGTTCCGGCTGATCGAGCTCGCACCGGGGGTGACGGCGGACGAAGTCGCAGCTAAGACGACGGCCAAATATGAGGTCGCCGTCTGATCGAGAGTCCATGCTGCGTGCTTTGATGATATTGGTTGCGGCCGGCGCGCTCGTTTTCGCCGGCTGGTTCGGAGTTCAGGCGCTGGGCGGCAGCCAGCCGCTGGCAAGCGTTCCGATTCCCTTCGCCGCTCCCGAAGATCTGCCCGACACGCCCGACAAATGGCACGGGCGGATCGATTATCGCGCGCTCGACCGGCAATTGACCGATCTCGCCGCCCGCCCCGAAATGGCGGGGCTGGCGGTGGCGGTCGTCGAGGATGGCAAGCTGAGCTTCGTGCGCACCTACGGCGTCGCCGACGCCGATAGCGGCGCGCCGGTCACGCCGCATACGCTGTTCCGCTGGGCGTCGGTGTCCAAGACCGCAACCGGCGCGCTGGCCGCGGCGCTGAGCAAGGATGGCGCGGTGAACCTCGACCGGCCGGTCGCAAGCTGGCACAGCTCTCTGCGCCTCCCCGGCGGCGCCGAATCGCATGTGACGCTGGCCGAACTGCTCGCCCAGCGCACCGGCCTCACCAAAAATGCCTATGACGAAAAGCTGGAGGAAGGACAGAGCCCGGCGCTCCTGCGCACCAGCCTTGCCGGCGCGCCGCTGCAATGCGAGCCCGGCACCTGCCACACCTATCAGAATGTCGCCTTCGACACGGCGAGCGAGATTCTGGGCGCCGTGGCGCACAAATCTTTTGCCGATGCCGTCGAGGACCGCTTTTTCCTGCCGCTCGGCATGGTCAGCGCCGGCTATGGCGCCGAGCGGCTGACGGGCGCGAAGGATTGGGCACGGCCGCATCGCGGGCGCCACGTCCAGCCGGTCAAGGAAGCCTATTGGCGCGTCCCCGCCGCCGCCGGCGTCGAAAGCGATATCGTCGATTTCGCGACCTGGATGCAGGCGATGATGGGCAATCGTCCCGACGTGCTGCCGAAGGATGTGCTGCAAATCGCTCATCAGCCGCGCGTCGGCACCGCGCGACTCTATGGCGGCGCGTTGCGGCAGGCGATCGGCGATGCCTCCTACGGCCTCGGCTGGCGTAACTTCACCTATGCCGGGCTCCGCCTTCAAGGTCATTCGGGCGCCGTGTCGGGCTATCGCGCGACGATGATCTTCGAACCCGCAACGCGCACCGGCGTCGTCGCGCTGTGGAACAGCGACTGGGGCTTCCCCTTCCGCATCCCCTTTGCCGCGCTCGACAGCTATCACAAGCGCGCCGACGCGGCCTGGCTCGACCTCAGCGAACTGCCGCCGCAGAAGGGCGGGGCGACCGCGCCACAATCGACTGCCGAGGCGCCGGAAGGGTAAAGCCCTTGTTCCCCTGTCGGCGGCCTGTGTATCAGGCGCGCATTCAGACCGAGAGGAGAGTCACCGATGCGCGTACTGCTGACCGGATCGTCGGGATGGCTCGGGCGTTATCTGGCCCCGTTGCTCGCCAAAAGCGGCCATGACGTTACCGGGCTCGATGTCGTTCCCGGCGCGCATACTGCCGTGATCGGTACCGTCGCCGACCGCGCGTTGGTTGACCGCACGATGAGCGAGCAAGGCATCGAGGCCGTCATTCACAGCGGCGCGCTGCACAAGCCCGATATCATCCGTTATCCGCGGCAAGCCTTCATCGACGTCAATGTGACCGGCACGCTGAACCTGATCGAGGCTGCCGTGGCGGCGGGGAACGACCGCTTCCTCTTCACCTCGACCACTTCGCTGATGGTCCGCGCCGATGTGCGCGCAGGCGCGGGCGAACAGGGTGCCTGGTGGATGGACGAGGATTTTTCACCCGTCGAGCCGCGCAACATCTATGGCATCACCAAGCTGGCCGCCGAGCAGGCGTGCCGGTTGGTCCACCGCGAGCACGGCATCAACGTCGCGATCCTACGTACCGGGCGCTTCTTTCCCGAGGATGACGATACGCATGATGCGCCGAGCAGCGAAAATCTGAAGGCCAACGAGCTGCTCAACCGCCGCCTGACGGTCGAGGATGCCGCCGCGGCGCATCTCGCCGCGCTGGAAGCGGCGCCGCAGATCGGCTGCGACACGTTCATCCTGTCGGCGCCGCCGCCTTTCGTACGCGAAGAGGCCGGAGAACTTGCCCGAGATGCTCGCGCCGTGATCGCACGCCATCACCCCGACGCCGCTGATCATTACGCCGCCGAAGGCTGGGTGCTACCCGAGACCATCGACCGCGTTTATGACCCGTCGCGCGCCGAGCGCCGATTTGGCTGGCGGGCCGCAACCGACTTCGGCAGCGTGCTGGCGGCGCTGAGAAACCACACGCCGCTGCCCTTCACGCACGACCCCGATTACACCTCCCCCATCGTCCGACAGGAGCGCGAAGCATGTACGTGCTGATCACCGCCAACCGCAATTATTCGAGCTGGTCGCTAAGGCCGTGGATGCTGATGAAGGGGCTCGGCATCGGCTTCGAGGATCGCGTCGAGCCTTTCGCAAAGCCCGTCAATTACGACGCCTTCCGCAGCTTTTCGCCGACCGGTCAGGTTCCGGCCTTGCTCCACGAGGGACGCACCATCTACGACTCGCTCGGCATCACGCTCTATCTCGCCGACCGGCACGATGGCGTCTGGCCGGCCGATCCCGACGCCCGCGCCTGGGCGCAATGCGCGGTGGCGGAAATGCACAGCGGCTTTGCGGCACTCCGCAACGATTGCACAATGAACGTCGGCGTCCGCGTGACGCCCAAGCCGATGTCGGCCGCCCTCGCCGCCAATGTCGCGCGCATCCGCGAACTGTTCGAGGAAGGCTTGACGCAATTCGGCGGCCCGTGGCTCGCCGGCGCCGACTTCTCGGCCGCTGACGCCTTTTTCGCGCCGGTCGCCTTTCGCATCCGCACTTACGGCCTCGATGTCGGCGCGGGACAGGCGTGGGTCGACCATATGCTGGCACATCCCGCGATGCGCGAATGGGAACGGCAGGCACTCGCCGAAGAGTGGCGCGAAGAAAGCCATGAGGCCGAACTGGCAGCAGCCGGGGTAATTACGGCGGATTACCGGACGGCCTGAACCCTCCTTCGTCATTGCGACACCGGCGAAAGCCGGGGGAAGCAATCCGGCGCGGTTTACGCAGACTCTGAATTGCCGCGTCGCCTTCGGCTCCTCGCAATGACGGGAATTAGTCCGCCAGCGCCTCGCGCACCACGGCGATGCCCGCTTCGCGCTGCGCCTTCAATTCGGCCTTCAGCCTGGCCGGGTCGCGCGCGAACACGAAGCCGAAGCTGACCCCGCCTTCCTTGCCGATCGTTGCATGGTGCAGCTTGTGCGCCTGCACCAGCCGCTTGGCATAGCCGCGCCGCGGTACCCACCGGAAATAGCGCTGATGGACCAGCCCGTCATGTACCAGCGTATAGATGATGCCATAGCAAAGGATGCCGAGGCCGATCCACGTTCCGGGTTCCCACGCCGCCGCACCGAAGATCATCGGACTCCCGATCGCGAACATCGAAATGCTCATCGCGGCCCCGACGATGGCGAACAGGTCGTTCTTCTCCAGCCGACGCCCGTGCGGTTCGTGATGGTCGCGGTGCCAACCCCAGCCGAAGCCGTGCATGATATATTTGTGGCTCGCCCAGGCGACACCTTCCATCGCGATGACGGTGGCAAGGACAAGGGCGATGATGGCGAGCGTCGACATGGGGGAGAGTATAGGCCGGTTAAGGCAACCGCGCCATCATCTCCTCGTTCCCGGCTATAGGTATCGGCGACCGAAAATTGCGTTTTTGATCGCCACTCGCTTGCAAAGTTGTGTGGGCAGCGTAAGTGAACCCGCATGACTCGGCCCCGCACGCTTTATGAGAAAATATGGGACGCGCATGTCGTCGAACAGCGCCCCGATGGTACCTGCCTGATCTTCATCGACCGCCACCTCGTCCATGAAGTCACCAGCCCGCAAGCCTTCGCCGGGCTTCGCGCGAGCGGCCGCACGGTGCGCCGTCCCGACCTGACGCTGGCGGTTCCCGATCATAATCTGCCGACGACGGCGCGGCGCGATGCGGCGGGCAACCGGCTGCCGATCGCCGACCCCGAAAGCGCAGCACAGCTCGCCGCGCTCGAAAAGAATGCGCCCGAATATGGCATCCGCTACATCGACGCGGTGGCGCCCGAACAGGGCATCGTCCATGTCGTCGGCCCCGAACAGGGCTTCTCGCTGCCCGGCACGACGATCGTCTGCGGCGACAGCCACACCGCCTGCCACGGCGGCATCGGCGCGCTCGCCTTCGGCATCGGAACGAGCGAGGTCGAGCATGTGCTGGCGACGCAGACATTGCTGCTCCAGCCCGCAAAGACGATGGAAGTGCGCGTCGAGGGCGATGTCGGGCCCGGCGTCAGCGCGAAGGACATCATCCTTCACATCACCGGCGTGATCGGCGCTGCTGGCGGTACCAGCCATGTCATCGAATATACGGGCAGCGCAATTCGCGGCCTGAGCATCGAGGGCCGTCTGACGGTCAGTAACATGGCAATCGAGGGCGGCGCCCGCGCCGGGCTGATCGCACCCGACGATGTTACCTTCGCTTATCTGAAGGGCCGCCCCTACGCGCCGAAGGGGGCCGACTGGGAGGCTGCGGTCGCTTATTGGCGCAGCCTCGCGACCGATCCCGGCGCCAGCTATGACAAGACCGTCGTCATCGACGCCGCCGACATCGCACCGAGCGTCACCTGGGGAACCAGCCCCGAGGATGTCGTGCCGATCACCGGCATCGTTCCCGATCCTGCGAGCTTTGCCGACCCGTCGAAACAGGCCGCCGCCGCCAAATCGCTCGCCTATATGGGCCTCGAACCCGGCACGCGGATGCAGGACGTCGCGATCGAGAACATCTTCATCGGCAGTTGCACCAACAGCCGGATCGAGGACATGCGCGCTGCCGCCGCGGTCATCAAGGGCCGGAAGAAGGCCGACAATGTCCGCTGGGCGATCGTCGTTCCGGGATCGGGCCTCGTAAAAGCGCAGGCCGAAGCCGAAGGGCTCGACCGCATCTTCATCGACGCAGGGCTCGAATGGCGCGAGCCGGGCTGTTCGGCGTGCCTCGCGATGAATCCCGACAAGGTACCCGCGGGCGAACGCTGCGCGTCGACGAGCAACCGCAATTTCGTCGGCCGCCAGGGTCCGGGCAGCCGTACCCACCTCGTCAGCCCCGCCATGGCGGCGGCCGCGGCGGTGACCGGCAAGCTTACCGACGTGCGGGAGTTGATGGGCTGATGGGCCGGTTCGGTTCGGGTTCACGCGAAGACGCGAAGACGCGAAGGAATGGAGGCCGCGAGCATGGCTGACATCGAAGACGTTGCAGCGATGGCTATCGATTGCGGTTTTCGAATTCACCGCGACCTTGGCCCCGGCTTATTGGAATCGGTTTATGAGCAGTTGCTCGCAGCGAGCCTTGCGCGCGCCGGGCTGAAGGTCGAGCGCCAAAAGCCGGTCACTTTCAGATTTGACGGGATGGAATTCACCGATGGCTTTCGTATCGATTTGATGGTCGACGACCGCCTGATAATCGAGATCAAATCGGTAGAAACGCTGTCCAAGATGCACGGGAAACAGATGCTGACCTATTTGCGTTTGATGCAGCAGCCCGTCGGGCTGCTAATGAATTTCGGCGGCGCGACCTTCAAGGAAGGTATCCGCCGGATCGTCAATAACCATACGGCCTTCGCGTCTTCGCGTCTTCGCGTGAACCAGATCGGCGCCGCCGCTGGAGGCCGCGCATGACCCCACTGGAAAAGGTCGAAGGCCGCGCGATTCCGCTCGGGCTCAAGAATGTCGATACCGACGTCATCATTCCCGCGCACTGGCTCAAGACCACGAGCCGCGAAGGCATGGGGCGCGGCGCGTTCGAAAGCCTGCGCGCCGATCCCGACAATCTGTTCGACCGGCCCGAGAACAAGGGCGCACCCATCCTGATCGCGGGCGACAATTTCGGCTGCGGGTCGAGCCGCGAACATGCCGCCTGGGCGCTGGGTGATCTTGGCATCCGCGTCGTCATCGCGCCCAGCTATTCGGACATTTTCTCGGGCAATGCCGTGAAGAACGGCATCTTGCCCGTCGTATTGCCGCAGGAAGCGGTCGACCGGCTGATCGAGGTCGCGGCAACCGATCCGATTCACGTCGACCTCGACACGCAGACGGTGACGACGCCCTTCCAGGATCGCTTCACCTTCGAAATCGACCCGTTCCGCAAGATGTGCCTGCTCGGCGGTCTCGACGAGATCTCGCTCACCGAAAAAAGCGGCGGGGCGATCGACGCTTATGAGGCAAAACTGGCGGCCGAGCGTCCTTGGTTACAGCCCGCGCTTACCGAATAACCGACGAAAAAAGGAAAAGGAGACGATGATGAAGGCTCTTCTGTCGACCGCGACCGGCGGCCCCGAAACGCTCGAACTGGGCGAGGTCGCGCGCCCTACCCCCGGCAAGGGGCAGATGGTCGTCGATGTGAAGGCCTGCGCGGTCAACTTCCCCGACGTGCTCATCATCGAGGATAAATATCAGTTCAAGCCGCAGCGCCCCTTCGCCCCCGGCGGCGAGGTCGCGGGCATCGTGGCCGAGGTCGGCGAAGGTGTGACCGATTTCAAGACCGGCGACCGGGTGATCGCGGCGTGTGGCAATGGCGGCATGGCCGAAGCGGCGCTGGTCAATGCCGCCAACGCCTATCCGCTGCCCGAAGGGCGCGACTTTGCCGAAGGCGCGGCGCTCTTGATGACCTATGGCACCAGCATCCACGCGCTGGTCGATCGCGGCCATATCGAGGAAGGCGACACGCTGCTCGTCCTCGGCGCTTCGGGCGGCGTCGGCATCGCCGCGGTCGAACTGGGCAAGGCGTTCGGCGCGCGTGTCGTTGCAGGCGTATCGAGCGAGGCAAAGGCCGACATCGCACGTCAGGCCGGCGCCGACGAGGTCGTCGTCTATGGCTATCAGCCGTTCGACAAGGAAGCCTCGAAGGCGCTTGCCAACACGTTCAAGGCGGCGGTCGGCGGCGACGGCGCCAATGTGATCTACGATGCAGTCGGGGGCGATTATTGCGAACCGGCGCTGCGCTCGATCGCGTGGGAAGGACGCTACCTCGTTGTCGGCTTCCCCGCGGGCATCCCGCGCCTGCCGCTCAACCTGACCCTGCTCAAGAGCTGCGACGTCGCCGGTGTCTTCTGGGGGGCTTTCGCCGCCCGCGAGCCGCAGCGCAACCGCGCCAATATCGCGCGCCTGTTCCAGCTTTGGGAACAGGGCAAGATCAGTCCGCGCGTCACCGAACGCTTCGCGCTGGCCGATGGCGGCAAGGCGATCGCCAAGCTGGGCGACCGCAGCGCGGTCGGCAAGCTGGTCGTGACGATCTGAAATATCGCCCCGACCCCGCGCTGACCGAGGCGCTCGTCGCGCTGGTGCGGCCGACCGGCCGGATCGAGGTGCGCGTGACGCCCGGCGCGGGGCGCGACGAGGTGCGGATCGATTCCGGCGCCGTTTTGCTGCGCGTCACCGCCCCGCCCGCCGACGGCGCCGCCAACGAGGCGGTGCTGCGCCTGCTCGCGGCCGCGCTCGGCCGGCCACGCCGCGATCTGACGCTGCTGCGCGGCGCCACGGCGCGCATAAAACTGGTCGCGGTCGCGCTCGACTGATCGCAAAGCGACGCCCCGCTTAACCATTTATCAGGGGCTCCCCCCTATCGTTCAATGCAGGACTATTGGGATTCAGGGATCGACGATGGCGGACCCCCGTTCGGCCAGTGATGGGCAGGCGATGAGCCTTGCGAATATCTCGCGGACTCGCCGTGCGCAGTTGATTGCCGAGTTCGAGGGCGAACTCGGCATCGATCACAAGGCGCGCGCGCGCGCCGCCTATGAAGAAAAGCGCTGGCGCATCATCAAGACGATCATCGTGTGGACGATCGCGCTGATGTTCTTCGCGGTTGCCTGTTACAAATTGTGGCTGATGGGCCAGCAGGTCGACAGGCCGTTCTCAGACCTCAATCCGATCGACAATATCCTGGGCAAATAGGCCGAGCGGCCGATCCGGGCACCCGAAGGCGCCCGGTCGCAAACGCATCCTCAGTAAACGCGCGCCTTCGGCTTGATATATTCGGCGTCGTCGGTCAGCGTATATTCGTGGACCGGGCGGTAATCGAGCGTCACCTTGCCGTCCTTGCCGCCCCAGCCGTCGAACCAGCTGATCGTGTGCTTCATCCAGTTCGCATCGTCGCGGTTCGGGAAATCCTCGTGCGCGTGCGCGCCGCGGCTTTCCTTGCGGTTGAACGCCGAATGCATCGTCACCGTCGCCTGCGCGATCAGATTGTCGAGCTCGAGCGTTTCGACGAGATCGGTATTCCAGATCAGGCTGCGGTCGGCGACATGGACGTCGTTCATGCGCTCATAGGTCTTGGCGAGCTTGTCCTTGCCCTCGGCCATCAGCTCGTCGGTGCGGAAAACCGCCGCGTGCTGCGACATCGCGCGCTGCATCTCGGTGCGGATTTCGGCGGTCGGCGAACCCCCGCTCGCATTGCGGAAATGGTCGAGGCGGCCGAGCGCGAGGTCGGCGCTGTCCTTCGGCAGCGCGGGCTGCGCGGCGCCGGGCGCGACGATTTCCTTGAGCCGGTGACCCGTCGCGCGTCCGAAGACGACAAGGTCGATCAGGCTGTTCGAGCCGAGGCGGTTCGCACCATGGACCGACACGCACGCCGCCTCGCCGACCGCGAACAGGCCGGGGACGACCGCATCGGGGTTGCCGTCCTTCAGCGTCACGACTTCGCCATGATAGTTACAGGGTATGCCGCCCATATTGTAATGGACCGTCGGCACGACCGGCAGCGGCTGGCGCGTCAGGTCGACGCCCGCGAAAATCTTGCCGCTTTCGGTGATGCCCGGCAGACGCTCCGCCAGCACCGCGGGATCGATATGATCGAGGTGCAGGAAGATATGGTCCTTGTGCGGACCGACGCCGCGGCCTTCGCGGATTTCGAGCGCCATCGAACGCGACACGACGTCGCGCGACGCCAGATCCTTCGCCGACGGGGCATAGCGTTCCATGAAGCGCTCGCCTTCGGAATTGGTCAGATACCCGCCCTCGCCGCGCGCGCCCTCGGTGATGAGGACACCCGCACCGTAGATGCCGGTCGGGTGAAACTGGACGAACTCCATGTCCTGGAGCGGCAGGCCCGCGCGCAGCACCATCCCGCCGCCGTCGCCGGTGCAAGTATGTGCCGAGGTCGCGGTGAAATAGCAGCGGCCATAGCCGCCGGTCGCGAGCACGACCGCTTGGCTGCGGAAGCGGTGGATGCTGCCATCCTCCATGCACAGCGCGATCACGCCGCGGCACACGCCGTCTTCCATGATCAGGTCGAGCGCGAAATATTCGATGAAGAAGTCCGCGTCATACTTCAGGCTCTGCTGATAGAGCGCGTGGAGCATCGCGTGGCCGGTGCGGTCGGCGGCGGCGCAGGTCCGCTGCACCGGCGGGCCTTCGCCCATATTCTGCATATGGCCGCCGAACGGGCGCTGATAGATGGTGCCATTGGCGTTGCGCGAAAAAGGCACGCCGGCATGTTCGAGTTCGTAGACCGCGGCGGGCGCCTCGCGCACCATATATTCGATCGCGTCCTGATCGCCCAGCCAGTCGGAGCCCTTGACGGTGTCGTACATATGCCACTGCCAATGGTCGGGGCTGTTGTTGCCGAGGCTGGCGGCGATGCCGCCCTGCGCCGCGACGGTGTGGCTGCGCGTCGGGAACACCTTGGTAATGCAGGCGGTGCGCAGGCCGGCCTCGGCGCTGCCCATCGTGGCGCGCAGGCCCGAACCGCCGGCGCCGACGACGACGGTGTCATAGGTGTGGTCGATGATCTTGTAGGCTTCGGTCATATCACATGCCCCCCGGGCCGAGCGCGGCGGGCGCCAGCGCGATGCGCACGATCGCGAAAATGCCATAGGCCGCGCCGCCGAACGCATAGAAATTCAACAGGACGATCGACAGCAGACGCGTCGCTTCGCCATGGACATAATCCTCGATCAGCACCTGCAGACCGAGCCGCAGGTGCCAGAAGACGCTGACCACGAGCAGGATCAGCGCAAAGGCGACCATCGGCTTCGACGCCCACTGCATCAGCGCGGCATGGTCGCCGAGCGGCAAGCGGAGCAGCGAGACGACGAACCAGGTGACGAGCAGCACATTGCCGAGCGCGGTCAGCCGCTGCTGCAGCCAGTGGCCGGTGCCGTGGTGCGAGGCGCCAAGTCCGCGGACCCGGCCGAGAGGCGTTCCGTTACCCATTGAGCGCCTCCTTGGCGATATAGAGCCAGGTCGCGGCGGTCGCGAGGATCGCGCCCACGATCACGACGGTCGACCAGAGCTTGTTGGCCTTGAGCTCGTAACCCGCGCCGGTATCGAGGACGAAGTGGCGCAGACCCGAAAACAGGTGCTGGAAAAAAGCCCAGGTCAGACCGACGAGCACGATCTTGCCCAGGATATTGGTGACCTGATGCACGCTGCCGCCCGCGGGGTCGTGCCAGACGCAGGCGACAAAGGCCGCATAGGCCTCGGGGCCCGCCGCGATCGCGCCGAGCCAGCCGAGGAACATCAGCGCACCGACGATGGCCAGCCCGTCGCCGCTGACGCGGTGGAAGATCGAGACCGCCATGTGCGGCCCCCATTTATACACCTGGAGGTGCGGCGAGAGCGGACGTCCGCTCGGTTCTTTGCCAGCCATATCAGCCCCATTCCGTGACTCTAGTCGGTCGATTGGCGCCGGTTTAGCGCCGCGCGCACGATATGCAATTGCTTAGGGGGCGATGGAGGCAAGAAATCGCAGGCACCCGGCCCCGGGATCGAAGGATCGTCCGGGACCGGGGCGCCTTATTTGATCTTGTCGCGGTTCGCGTAGAGCAGCGCCGCAAGCACCGCCGCCGAACCGACACCGATCCCCGCCGCCGTCTTCCAGCCGATCTTCCGGCCGCCTTTCGCTGCCTCCCGGTCGGCCGCCTCGGTTGCCTCGGCGGCTTCCTTCTGGGCCTGCTGCTCGCGCGCGGCGCGCAGCACTTCATTTTCGTCTTCGTCTTGCGGGGGAGGCGGCACTTGGTCGGTCATCGTCTCTCTTGATCCTATGGTCTGGCGTCAGGCGAGTGCCTGCTCGACAGGCACATAGTCCGTTCCCACCGCTTCGGCTACGGCTTCGAACGTCACCTTACCATTCCATACGTTCAGGCCCTGCGAAAGATGCATATCGCGGCGCAGCGCTTCTTTCCAGCCAAGGTCGGCGATGCGCAGCGCGTGCGGCAGGGTGACATTGTTGAGCGCATAGGTGCTGGTGCGCGCGACGGCGCCGGGCATGTTGGCGACCGCATAATGGACGATGCCGTCGACGACATAGGTCGGATCGGCGTGCGTCGTCGCATGGCTCGTCTCGAAACAGCCGCCCTGGTCGATCGCAACGTCGACGAGGACCGATCCGGGACGCATCGTCTTCAGCATGTCGCGCGTGACGAGCTTCGGCGCTTCGGCACCGGGGATCAGCACCGCGCCGATGACCAGATCGGCCTCGGCGACGCATTCGGCAAGGTTCGCGCGGTTCGAAAAGCGGGTCTTCGCGCGCGCTTCGAAAAAGGTGCCGACGCGTTCGAGCACTTCGGGGTCGCGGTCGAGGATCGTGACGTCGGCGCCCAGACCCGCTGCCATCTGCGCCGCGTTGAAGCCGACGACGCCGCCGCCGATCACGCAGATTTTGCCCGGCGCCACGCCCGGCACGCCGCCGAGCAGCACGCCGCGGCCGCCATGCGCCTTTTCGAGCGCGGTCGCGCCGGCCTGGATCGACATGCGCCCCGCGACCTGGCTCATGGGCTTCAGGAGCGGCAGGCCGCCATGGGGGGAGGTCACGGTTTCATAGGCGATGCACACCGCACCCGACTTCATCAGGTCGCGCGTCTGGTCGGGATCGGGTGCGAGGTGCAGATAGGTATAAAGGATCTGGCCGGGGCGCAGCATCGCGCGCTCGACCGCCTGCGGCTCCTTGACCTTCACGACCATTTCGCACGTCGCGAAAATCTCTTCCGCCGTCTGGACGATCTCGGCGCCCGCCTCGACATAGAAGCGGTCGTGAGCGCCGATGCCTTCGCCCGCGCCGGTCTGGACGAGCACGCGGTGACCGTGCGCCACCAGTTCGCGGGCGCTCTCGGGCGTCAGGCCGACGCGATATTCGTGATTCTTGATTTCCTTGGGGGTGCCGATGATCATGCTGTCTCTCCGATTTGCCGGAACGGACGCGCGCATTTTCGCCTATCCGAAGCCTTCGGGCAAACATAACAGCGGATCGCCGGGATTTGCTTGCAAACTATCGTTCGCATGACGATAAATACGCAATATTTTTGCGTTATTCAGGATAAACACGCGACATGATCGATCGAATCGATGCAAAGCTGCTCAACCTGTTGCAGCGCGAGGGGCCAAAACCCGTCGCCGAACTCGGCGAACGGGTCGGACTTTCGGCCTCCGCCTGCCATCGCCGCATCCGCGCGATGGAGGCGGCGGGGATCATCACCGGCTATGCCGCGCGCATCGCCCCCGACACGATCGGCCTCGGGCTCGACGTGTTCGTCGACATCAGCCTGACCTCGCAGAGCGAAGAGGCGCTCACCGCCTTCGAAAGCGCGGTCAAAAGTTTCGACGAAATCCTCGAATGCCAATTGCTGTCAGGCGCGTCGGACTATCGGCTGCGTGTCGCCGCGCGCAATGTCGCCGATTTCGACCGGCTGCATCGCCACTGCCTGTCGCGCCTTCCGGGTGTCGCCGCGATGCACAGCGCCTTTGCCCTGCGCACGATCAAGGACTTCGAAGGCTATCCCGTCCAGCCCACCGAACGCCGCTGACCCCGCGAAACCGGCCACGCTGGTTAACGGTGAATTTACCAATTTCCTTCCATATCCGGCAGACGCAGTTTGGGATGATGGCGGGCGGCAGACCTGCGCGTCCTGGGGTCGGCAAGGGAACAGGATCATGGTGAAGGAAAATCCGATTCATAAGCAGCAAATCGAGCCCGTTTTGATGGCCGATCGCTTCCCGACCTATGACCTCGACGGCCGGCTCGCCGCCGACGGTGCCGAGGTGCACATGATCCTGTCGGGGCTGGAGACGCAGCTGGCGACCGCCTATTGGGATGCCTTCAACGCGCTCCCCATCGTCACCCGCAAGATCGAGGGCGAACTGCTCGAATCCTATATTCGCGGCAGCGCGCGGCACATGCAGACCAAATATGCCGACGCCGGGGGGCAGGAGGCCGCGACCATCGCGTGCCAGAACACCCATATGGCGCTGCGCGTCGGCCTGCCGATCGCAACCGTGCTGTCGTGCATCGGCGAAAGCCACAAGCTCGCCATCCATTATGTGATCGAGGCGTGCGCCGGCGACACGGCGCGCCAGACGCGCCTGACCGCAGCGATCAACCGGCTCGCGCTGCTCGAAATGGATATCATGCTCGCCTATGCCGAAAAGCTCGACCGGGCGGCGATCTCGCAGGAGCGGCAGGCGCTGGCGAGCGATTTCGACCGCTCGATCGCCTCGCTGGTCCAAGACAGCGACGGGGTACGCCAGCAACTCGCCAAACAGGCCACATCGGCCGATCATGCTGCGCGCGGCATGATCGCCAAGACGAGCGAAGTCGCCGCGGCGTCCGAGCAATCGGCGATGGCGATGCGCGAAGCCGCATCCACCGCCGCCGGGCTGATCCGCGCGATCGAGGATGCCCGCACCGAAGTCGAAGCATCGGCCAGCGTCGCGACGCGCGCCTCCGAACAGGCGGGCGAAGCGGTGGCCATGTCCGACGCGCTGTCGCGTCACGCCGAATCGATCGAATCCATTCTGGGCCTGATCCGCGAAATTGCGGGCCAGACCAACCTCCTCGCGCTCAACGCGACGATCGAGGCGGCGCGCGCCGGCGAATCGGGCCGCGGCTTCGCGGTCGTGGCGCAGGAAGTGAAGAGCCTCGCCAACGAAACCGCGCGCGCGACCGACGATATTGCGGGCAAGATCACCGCGATCCAGCAGGCAACGCGCGGATCGGTCGCCGCCAACCAGTCGATCCAGCAGACGATTATCGAAGTGCAGCAGTCGGCGCAGCGGATTCGCGATGCGATGGACGCGCAGGCGCAGACGGTCACCTCGATCACCGCCGCCGTCGACGAAACCGCGCTCGCCGCCGACAGCATGTCGTCGACCATCGCCAGCATCCGCAACGATTCGGGCACCGTCGCCAGCGAAATCAGCGTGCTCAGCCAGGAATTTTCCAAGATGGGTGAGCGGCTGCAGGCGCTGGAAACCGCCGCGAGCGAATTCAGCCGCCGCGTCGCCTGATCCGTCGCGCCCTGCTTGGCAAGCGGCCCGCCGCTCGCCTAAGGCGGGGGGATGAAAACCCACATCCTGATTACCGGGGCCAGCCGCGGCATCGGTGCGGCCATCGCCGACGCGCTGGCGACCGACGCGACGAAGGTCGCCGCGCTGTCAAGCGCCGACGGCGACCTTGGCGACCCTGCGATTCCGGACCAATTATGGGCCAAAAACCTCGACCGGCTCGATGGCCGGATCGACGTGCTCGTCAATAATGCCGGCGTTTTCGAAGCGAATCCGATCGACAGCAGCGACGCCGACTGGCTCGAAAGCTGGAACCGGACCCTCCAGATCAACCTGACCGCCGCCGCGCTACTGTGCCGCCGTGCGGTGCAGCACTGGCAGGCGCGCCGGGCCGCAGGCGACACGGTCGATGGCCGGATCGTCAATATCGCCAGCCGCGCCGCCTATCGCGGCGACAGTCCCGCGCATTGGCATTATGCGGCATCGAAGGCGGGCATGGTCGCGATGACCAAGACGATTGCGCGCGGCTATGCCCATGACGGCATCCTCGCCTTCGCCATTTGCCCCGGCTTCACGATGACCGGCATGGCCGAGGATTATCTCGCCAGCCGGGGCGGCGACGCATTGCTCGCCGACATCCCGCTGGGCCGCGTGGCGAGCCCGGAGGAAATCGCCGAAATGGCGCGCTGGTGCGCGCTCGACGCGCCGCCGTCGATGACCGGCGCGATCCTCGATGCCAATGGAGCCAGCTATGTCCGCTAAAAGTCTTGCCCTTGCCGCCCTGATGCTTGCTGCCCCGATGCTTGCCGGATGCGCGCCGCAGACGAGCGCTCCGGTCGCGGCGTCGACCGCGCCGACGGGCAAGGCGCTGGCCGCCGCCTGCGCCGATCGCGACGGCTGGAGCGACCCCGCGCCGCCGGCGAAGCTGTTCGGCAACACCTATTATGTCGGCACCTGCGGCATTACCGCGCTGCTCATCGACGCGCCGGCCGGACCGATCCTGATCGATACCGCCACCGCCGAAGCGGCGCCCGCGATCCTTGCCAATATCCGCGCGCTGGGATTCGATCCCAAACGTATCCGCGCGATCCTGACCAGCCATGAACATTTCGATCATGTCGGCGGCCTCGCGGCGCTGCATGCCGCGACCGGCGCACCGGTGATCGCGCTCGCCGACGCCGCGCCGCAGCTCGAAAGCGGAACGCCCGACCCGCGCGATCCGCAACGCGGCGCCCTCGACAGCTTCACCGGCGTGCCGGTCGCACAGCGCCTGCGCGACGGACAGCCGCTCGCCTTTGCCGATATCCGGATCACCGCGCACGCGACCCCCGGCCACACGCCGGGCAGCACGAGCTGGACGTGGCAATCGTGCGAAGGGTCCGCCTGCCGTACCATCGCCTATGTCGACAGCCTGACCGCCATTTCGGCCGACGGCTACCGCTTCAGCGACCATCCCGACTATGTAGCGATGCTGCGCGCGACCTTTGCCAAGGTGCCCACGCTGCCGTGCGACATTCTGGTCACCCCGCATCCGGGCGCGAGCAATTTGTTTGCGCGGTTGGCGGGCGAGGCACCGCTGGCCGGCGCCGATGGCTGCGCCGCTTATGCCGCGGCAGCAGGCAAGCGACTCGACGATCGGCTGGCGAAAGAAGCGGCAACGCGATGAGTTGGATCGTCTCGCTGCCCTGCACGCGTGCGGAGGCCGAAGCGCTGTCGGGTGAAATCCCTGCGCTGGATGCGGCCCCCGATGCGCCGGTCGTCGTAACGCGCGAGATCGACGAAGATGCCGGAACTTGGCAACTCGACGCCTATATGGACGACGCGCCAGGCGATGACCTGCTGCGACTGATCCAATCGCTCGCCCCGAGCGCGAAGGGCATCGCGCCGACCGTCGCCGAATTGCCCGAAGAAGATTGGGTCACGCTGTCGCAGCAGGGTCTCGAACCGGTGCGCGCCGGACGCTTTTTCGTCCACACCAGCAGCTATGCCGACCGCGTCCCGCCGGGCACGACATCCTTTCTGATCGATGCGAGCCAGGCCTTCGGCACCGGCGGCCACGACACGACCGCGGGCTGCCTCGCGATGCTCGACCGCCTCGCCCGCGCGGGCGCCGCGCCGCGCAACATCGCCGACATCGGGACGGGCACCGGCCTGCTCGCCTTCGCCGCCATGGCACTTTGGCCGCGCGCGCGTGTCATTGCGTCGGACATCGACCCGGCGAGCATATTCGTCACGCGTGACAATGCCGCGATCAACGATGTGCCACTGGGCCGCGGCGGCGGCCGGCTCGCTCTGGCGGTCGCGCCGGGGACCGACCATCCGGCCATAAGGCACCGGGCGCCCTATGACCTCGTCATCGCCAATATTCTCGCCGGGCCGCTCATCACTCTTGCTCCCGACATTGCCGCTGCGACCGCACCCGGCGGCCGCGCCATTCTTGCCGGCCTGATCGCGCGCCAGATGGATCCCGTACTCGCCGCCTATCGCGCGCACGGCTTTCGCCTGTCCGCGCGCGGCGGCAGCGCGGAATGGCCCTGTCTGCTGCTCACCAAGCGGCGGCGCTACGGCTACCGCCGCAAGGAACGCGCCCTGCACCGCGCCAGCCCCTCCGACGCGAGCTTCGGGAGCTGGTGAAAGTCAGGCTTTCGCCGCCGCATAATCCTGCGTGCCGCGGGTAATGACGGTATCGTCCGGCAAGATGTCGGCAATCGGGATCGGCGGCAGCGCTGCGTTCGCGGCATAGAGCGGTGCGAAGTCGGTGTTGACCGTCGTCTCCAGAAGCTGGTCCAGGCTGTCGATCACGAAATAATTCTGCTGGAAATCGTCGATCCGGTAATCGGTGCGCATCACGCGCGCGAGGTCGAAACCGATGCGATTGGGACTGTCCGAATCGAGCGCAAAGACGCTCTCGGCGTAGGACGAGACGATCCCCGCGCCATAGATGCGCAGGCCGCCGCTCTCGCGGATCAGCCCGAATTCGACCGTGTACCAATAGAGCCGCGCGAGCTGCTTCAGCGCGTCGAACTGCAGGCTCCGAAGCCCGCCTTCGCCATAAGCGACCATATAATCGGCGAATATCGGGTCGGCGAGCATCGGGACATGGCCGAACACGTCGTGAAAGACGTCGGGTTCCTGCAGATAGTCGAGTTGCTGCGGCGTGCGGATGAAATTGCCCGCCGGGAAGCGCCGGTTCGCCAGATGGTCGAAAAACACGTCGTCGGGGACAAGCCCCGGCACCGCCACGACCTGCCACCCCGTCGCCGCCATAAGCCGCGCGTTGAGCTCGCGATAATCGGGGATTCCCGGCTTTTCGAGCTTGAGCACGTCGATCCCGCGCAGAAAGGCGTCGGCGGCGCGTCCCGGCAGCATTTCGGACTGGCGGGCGAACAGCCGGTCCCACATCGCATGCTCGTCGGCGGTAAAGGCGTCCCAATCCTGCGATATCGTCCAATCCGCCGCAGCGCCCGGCGGCGGCGTGTCGTGGACGTGCGTAAACTGGCTTTCCATGCGTGCAATCTACCATCAATATGGTTTCAAGTGAAACTTTATTTGCCGACCTCGACGATTTGCGTCGCCAGCCGGTCGACCTCGGCCCGATCGTGACTGACATAGAGGATCGGCACTTTCAGCTCGTCGCGTATCCGTTCGATCACCGTCATGATGTCACCGCGCCGCGCCGCGTCGAGCGACGACAGCGGTTCGTCCATCAACAGGATTTGCGGCGCCGCGAGCAAGGCCCGGCCGATCGCGACCCGCTGCGCCTCGCCGCCCGACAGGCTTTGCGGCCAGCGACCGAGCAAATGGCCGATGCCCAGGAAATCGGCGGCTTCGTCCAGCGTCATCCAGCGATTAGCCGGATCGGCCAGACGCCAGCCATAGAGGAGATTGGCCTTCACGCGCCGATGCGGAAAGAGGCGCCCGTCCTGAAAGACATAGCCGACACGCCGCGCCTCGGGCGGCAGGTCGGTGGCGTCGTCGAACAATGTCCGTCCGCCGATACGGATATGCCCGCGGTCGGGGCGCAGCAGCCCGGCGACCATGTTGAGCAGGCTGGTCTTGCCGACCCCCGAAGGCCCGAACAGCGCGGTCAGTCCGGCTTCGGCCGTGAACTGCGCCCCGATGACGCTCGCGCCGAAGCGCCTTTCGACGTCGATATCAATCGCCATGCCGCGCCCTTTCGGCATGGGTGCGCCGCACCAGCCATTCGGACAGGATCAGCGCACCGAGCGACAGCGCGACCGACAGCAGCGCGAGCCGGGTTACCATCGCCTCCGCCCCCGGCACCTGCAGCGCCGAATAGATGGCGAGCGGCAGCGTCTGCGTTTCGCCGGGAATGTTGGAAACGAAGGTGATCGTCGCGCCGAACTCGCCGATCGAGCGGGCGAAGCCGAGCACGAGCGCCGCCAGCACGCCGGGCAGAGCGAGCGGCAGGCTGACCGTCCGGAAGGCGTGCCAGCGCCCCGCCCCCAGTGTCCGCGCCGCGCCTTCCAGCCGCCGGTCGATCCCCTCGATCGACAGGCGCATCGCGCGTACCATCAGCGGCAGCGCCATGATCGCCGCGGCCAGCGCGGCGCCGGTCCAACGGAACATCAGCGTGACGCCGAGCCACTCCTGCAGCCGGCTGCCGATCGGGCCGAGCGGGCCGAAGGCGACAAGCAGCAGCCAGCCGGTGACGACGGGTGGCAGGACGAGCGGAAGATGGACCAGCGCGTCGAGCAGCAGCCGCCCCGGAAAGCGGTAGCGCGCGAGCACCCAGGCGAGCGCGAAGGCAAGCGGCAGCGTCGCGAGCACCGCGACCCCGCCGACCTTGAGCGACAGCGCGACAATCCCCCACTCCTCGGCCGACAGCATCAGGGCGCCGTAAAGCCGTGGCGCGCGAAGATCGTGCGCGCCTGCCGCGACAGCAGGAACGCGCAGAACGCCGCCGCGTCGCCGCTGCGCGACGTCTTGAGCAGCGCCAGCGAATAACGGATCGGCGGATGGCTGGCGGCGGGAAAGGTGCCGACGACGCGCACCGCGTGCGACGCCTGCGCATCGGTGGCATAGACGATGCCGAGCGGCGCGGCGCCGCGTTCGACGAGCACCAGCGCGGCGCGGACATTCTCGGCCGGGGCGAGCTTGTTCGCCACATCGCCCCACACGCCGAGCGCGGTTAGTGCCGCCTTGGCATATTTGCCCGCGGGCACCGCGCTCGGATCGGCCACCGCGAGCCGCCCGCCACCGAGCGCGCGCGCCAACGCAAAGCCGCGCGCCGGGGCGAGGCGCAGCCTGCTCGCCTTGGGGGCGATCAGCACGAGCCGGTTGCCGACCAGATTGGCGCGCGTGCCGGGACGCAGCAGCCCTGCCTTGGCGACCGCATCCATCCAGGGCTCGTCGGCGGAGATGAACAGGTCGGCGGGCGCCCCCACCATGATCTGCCGCGCGAGCGCCGACGATCCCGCAAAGGACAGGACGGGGCGCGCATGCCCCTGCGCCGCCCACGCGTCGGCGGCGTCGGTCAGCGATTCCTGAAGGCTGGCCGCCGCAAGGATCAGCGGCGCGCGCTCGGCCGCTACGGCCATGGGCGCCCAGATGGTCAGGACAAGGAGCAGCAGCAGGCGCCGGAGGATCGTCATGGCGGCGACCATAGCCATGCTAGGCGGGGCGCGAAAGCGGCGGCAGGACGCGAACATGGCGATAGCCGCGCTCGATCGTCCCGCGCGCCGACAGATCGCGCAGCGCGGCGCCGAGCGTGACGCGCGAGACGCCGAGCAGGTCGGCGAGTTGTTGCTGCGTCGCGCGCACCGTCATCCCGTCGGCGGCGTCGGCGGCCATCGCCGCGAGCAGCCGCGCCAGCCGTTCGGCGACGGGCAGCCGCCGTTCGGCATCGATGATGTCGAGCGACACGGCAAGCTGGCGGCCGAGACTGCGCAGCAGCAACTCGGCCCAGCCGATATCGGCGGTCATCAGCGCGCGAAGCACCGGGCGGTCGATAGCGACGAGCCGCGCCGGACCGCTGGCAATCGCATCGACCTGGCGTTCCAGCCCGGTGAAGAAGGCCAGCTCGCCGAAGATATCGCCCGGCCCCAGCACGGCAAAGGCGGTGAATGCGCCATCCTCCGCATAGCGTCCGACGAGTACATGCCCCTCGATCACCGCCCAGAAGGCATCGCCCGGATCACCTTGATGCTGGACGAACTGACCGTCCGCAAAGGATCGCGGCGACGTCATCGCGAGCAGCCGGTCGCGTTCGACGCCCGACAGCCGTGTTCGCTCGGCGAGGGCCAATTGATAACTTCTTTGCATTGTCGAGTCGGTTTCTGTGCCACCACACCGCGAAAGACAAGTGGCACAAGGCCATAGCGGGAGAATCGGGATGCAGCTTACCTCGGCCCAATCGAGCCTGATCGTCGTTGCGATCTATGTCGGCTTCGGCCTGCTCGAGCTGATCCGCACGCGCCTGTTCGCCAAATCCGAACAGTCGCGCCACGACGGCATCATCGAAATCGTCAGCACCTTCACGCTGCTGATCGCGACCCAGCCTGCAATCCTGCTGATCGTCGGCGCGCTCGGCCACGCCTGGTTTCCGCAATATGAAGGCGCGCTGGCGCACGCCCCCTGGTACGCCGCGCTCGCGCTGTTCCTCGTCTTCGAAGACATGATGCAATATTGGTGGCACCGCGCGTCGCACAGCACCGCTTGGCTCTACAACCTGCACCGCGCGCACCATAATGCCCGCTATATGAGCGTCCGGCTCGTCTACCGGAACAACATCATCTACTATGCGATGATGCCGAGCATCTGGTTCGCCGGGGTGCTCGTCTACCTCGGGCTCGGCTGGTTCTACGCCTTCTACCTCATCGTGAAGATGGCGGTGATCATCGGCGCGCACAGCGATGTCGCCTGGGATGCGCCGCTCTATCGCATCCGGGCGCTCGCGCCGGTGATGTGGGTCGTCGAACGCACGATCAGCACCCCCGCGACGCATCATGCGCATCATGGCCGCCACGCCCACGACCCGGCGGTCAACTACAAGGGCAATTTCGGCAATCTTCTGTTTTTCTGGGACGTGCTGTTCGGCACCGCGAAGATCACGCGCAGCTATCCGCAAAGCTATGGCGTCGAAAATCTGCCGCCGGCCACGCTGGGCCAGCAGCTTTTGTGGCCGATCTTTCCCGAGAACAAGGACATGCATGCGGTCATCCCCGGCGCCACGCCAGGGACCAGCGAACCGCATGCGGTCGCGGCGGGCTGAACGGGTCGCAGCACGTCCCGCCAGCGCGCGGCCCGGCACCTGTGGGGGGATGCCGGGCCGTTTGCCGGTCGGCAGATCAGCGCGCCGCGGAAGCCATTCCCAGCCAGCGTGCCACCCGCGGCAGGCGCGGCAGGATCAGCCGGTCGACGAGCCACAGCAGGATCAGCGACGCCGCAAGCAGCGGCAGCAGCGCAGCAAGGAACAGCACGATCGCCGCCACCCCCTTCAGCCGCGCCGGATCGCGCGGCATGGGCGGCGCGCCGATCGCATCATCGGGCTTGCGGTGGCGCCACATCAGGAAACCCGACACGGCAAGCGTGACCATCGCAAGCGCCGTTGCGACGCCGATGAGTTGATTGACGATGCCGAATAGCTGCCCTTCGTGCCAGGCGATGCCGTAGCCGACGGCGCGGTCGATCACATGCTTGTCGGCAAAACCGCTGCGCGCCACCTCGATCCCGGTCACCGGGTCATAGCTGACCTTGCGCACGAGCGGGCGGTTCTGCGTCTGCGTCGTCAGCGTCCAGACATTGCCGTTGGGCGGCCCGAACATATTGGGCGCCCCCGGCGGCTGGATGATCGCCGGCGCGGGCATATGTTCGGCCTGCGCGCGCAGCACGATCCGGTCGAGCTTGACCCGCGGCGCATCGCCCGCGTTCGCCATCCGATGCGCCGGCGTCGCCCCGTTCATTGCCTTGGCCATCGCGCCATGGTCGTGCGCGGCGTGCGGATCGAGCCCGCCCTTCCAGTCCTGCACCCCCGACACCCAGCCCATCTCGGCGCGCACGGCGCGAAAGCCCGTCGCCCAGATGTCGGTCCACGGCAGCGCGGTGGTGAGGAGGACGAGCGCGAGGCCCGATACCCAGAATCCCGTGACGGCGTGCAGATCGCGCAGCACCGCGCGGCCGCCAAGGCTCAGTCGCGGCCAGACGACCCCGGCCAGTCCCCGGCCGCGCGGCCACCAGAGATAGAGGCCGGTCAGGATCATCACGATTGCCCAGCTCGCGGCAAGTTCGACCAGAATGCCGCCACCCAGCCCCAGCAGCAGCTTGCCGTGCAACCGCGCGAGCCACGCCGTCCAGCGCTGGTCGGGATCGGCCGACCCGATGACGCGCCCCTGCGGCGACACCGCCACATCGCGCATTGTGCCGTCGGGCAGGCCAAGGTGGATCACCGCGGCGTCGCGCGGCGCTTCCGGAATGCGATAAGAATGAAAGGCCGCGCCGGGAAAGGCGGTGAGCGCCGCCGCGACCTGCGCGTCGGCATCGACGCGCTGCGCGGCGGCCAGCCCGCGCCAGTCGCGCTCCTCCCACCGGTCGATCTGCGGTTTGAACAGATAGGCCGCGCCGGTCAGCGACAGGATCAGGATGAAGGGGATGACGAACAGCCCGGCATAGAAATGCCAGCGCCAGATTGTGCGATAGAGCGGCATGCGGCTGATGTCGGCCATCCCCCTCCTCCCCGTCAGAACCGCGCGCGAAGGCCGGCCGAAATGGCACGGCGTTCGACGGGGTAATAGATTGCCGGATTGGCGGTCGGCGTCACCGACGCGTTGATCGTCGCGCTGATGTCGCCGATGGCCTTTTTGCCGGTGATGTTGCGCACGTCGACGAACGCGTCGATGCCGTCGGTTATCCGCGCACCGCTGGTGATACCGATCAGCGCATAGCCCGGCGTCCGCACCAGATTGCGATAATCGGCATAGGGACCCTCGGGCACCCATTCGACATTCGGCGCAATGTGCAGCGCCTCGCTCCCCAGCCGCAATTCGGCGCGATAGACATGCTTCGGCACCACCGGCAGGCGGTTGTTGCCGAACTGGCTGTCGCCGCGGAAGCGGAAGTCGCTGTAGGTATAGATCTGGCGCAGCCGCACCCATGGCGCAAAATTCAGCTCGAGCGCCGCCTCGATCCCCTGATGCAGCGTCCGGTCGGCGTTGAAGGTCGCGGCCGGAATGCTGCTGTTCGTCGAGAATTGCAGCATCTCGCCGGTCAGCGTCGAACGGTAGAGCGCCAGATCCCAATGCGCGGTGCCCGCGCTGCCGCGCGTGCCGATCTCGACCGTCCACGCGCGTTGCGGGCGGATGGCGGAAACGACGGCGCTGGTCGGCGGGGTGCCGATCGTCTGGAACACCTCGCCGAAACCGGGAAATTCGGCCGAACGGCTATAGTTGGCGAAAATCTGGATGCGGCTCGACGGTTCGAACAGCAATCCGAATTTCGGCGAAAAGGCATCGAGATCGACGCGCCCGTCGGTCGCCGGAGACGCCGAGTAACTGACGTGGCGCTTGCGCCAGCCATCGGCATAGACGCCGCCCGCAATCAGCGAAAGCTGCGGCACCGGGCGCACGCGGACCTCGCCATAGAGGCTCGCCGTCTGCGCCTTCTGGTCGGCATCGAAGGTCAGCGCGCCACGCGACCCGCTGATGTTGACGAACTGCTTCGCCTTGGTGCTGCCGTGGCGAATCTCGCCGCCCAGCGTCAGTTCGACCGGCCCCGCCGCATAGTCGAGGCGCGCGAAGCTGCCGACATCGGTCGATTTCTGGTCGATCACCTGAAAGATCGGGTGGAACAGCGATTTGGCGTTGACGAAGCCGCCAACCTCCAGCGTCGCCGATCCGAAATCGAAGGTCGTGCGGTTCTGCAGGCGCAGCGAATCGATGTCGCGCTGCTGATCGCCCGCCGCGCTGCCCGCGTTCGCCATCTTCGGCGTCGTCAGCGCCTGGTCATAGGTCAGGGCGCCCGGAAGCTGCTGGTTGATATTGTTGAAGCTGGCGTAAAAACGCGTCGAGACGGCATCGCTGAACCGCAAGCCAACATTGGAATGAAAGCGAAAGCTCCGCCGCCCCGCATGATCCCGATCCCCGTCCGACGTGTCGGCACTGACCGCGCCCCACGCATCGACCGCATCGCTCGCCACCCCGGCCGAGACGAGTCCGCGCAGCATCGAAAAGCTGCCCGCGTCGGCGCGCAGATAGACGCCCTCGGCGGTGCGGCCGGTCGGCGTCACGCCATTGATCGCGCCGCCGAGCGTGCCCGACCCGAAGCGCAGCGCATTGGCGCCACGATAGACTTCGAGATGGTCGAAGAAGATCGGTTCGAGTTCCTGGAAGTCGCCATTGTCGTCGGCGAGGTTGATCGGCACCCCGTCCTGGAGCAGCGTGATGCCGCGCATGTGGAAACCGCGCGACAGGCCCGAACCGCGGATCGACAGGCGCACTTCCTGCCCATAGCGCGGCTGGAGATAGACGCCGGGCGAAAAGGCCAGCGTGTCGCGCAGGCTGACGATCGATTTGTCGGCATAATCTTCATAGGAAACGACATCGGTGCCGCCGGGCGTTTTGGCGGCGCGCGCTTCGGCCGCATCGGTAAGCTGCGGCGCGGTGACGATGATCGTCGACTGGTCTTCGGCGTCCGCGGCATGGGCGACGGACGACAGGGAAATGGCGAGCGCCAGCAACGGCGCCGCACGGGTAACGTGACTCTTCATGGAAAATCCTTCGCTTGAACACAGGCAGAACCGCGCCGCGCGAGGTGCGCGGACGGTCATCAAACCGGGTCAGGCGAAGGCGGGTGGTCCGGTGCTTGGCGGTAGCGGCGATGCGATCCCGGGCGCATAGCCAAGTGCGGGAATTGCGACCGGCGCGGGATCTGCCGCGGCGAGCGCGACGGGGAGCACCGGCGTATCGGGAACGATCGGCGCGACCGCGAGGGCGCCCCACGGGCAATGCTGCTGTCCCTTGCCGCCGTCGTGGTCGCCCGCCTTTTCAATGGGGATGGTCAATGTCGCGCCGGGATTGGCGGGGTCCGAACAGACGCGCACGGTGATCGCGCCCTTTGCGTCGCTTTCGATCATCCAGCCGGGCGCGACGAAGACGCGCGCCGCCAGCGCCAGCAGCACGGGCAGCAGCAGCAGGATGCCGGGACGGCGCAAGACGGCAAGAACCCCCACGCGCCGCGCCTTATGCCCGTCCGCGTGCGCTGGCAAGCGGACATGATGCCCTATTCGGCGGGCGCCTCGTCGATCTTCTTCCCCGTCCGCGTCCACGGATAGAGGAACTGGCCGCCATAGCTGCGCGGCACATCTTCGGGGATGCCGTAATTTTCGGGCCAGCGATCCTTGGGCAGATGAAAGGTGCCGAACAGCTTGTCGAGGAAAGGAAAGTGGATCGCGAAATTGACGTCGAATGCCTCGCGTTCCAGCCCGTGGTGCCAATGGTGAAAGCGCGGCGTCGCGATCCAGTGTCCCAGCCGGTTGAAATCGCCCCCGACATTGGCGTGGAGCAGCGACGACCAGACATAGACGAAGCCGATATAGGCCTGCATCACCGACGGACTGAAACCGAGCGTGAACAGCGGCAGCGAGGTGATCGAACGGAGCAGGATGATCTCGACGAAGTGCATCCGCGATCCTGCAAGCCAGTCCATCGATTTCGCGCTGTGATGGATCGCGTGGAATCCCCACAGAAAGGGGATTTTGTGGAACAGCCGGTGATACCAATATTGCGCAAGGTCGGAAACGAGGAGGACGATGGCGAACTGCGCGATCCACGGCAGCGCCGCGACCCCGGCGCGGAATGCCGCCCAACTGCTCGTATGGTCGTTGACGAAGGCCTGCGGGGCGAGCGCAAGAAAGCCCAATATCTGCACGAACATCGTGCTGACGAGATAATAGAAGAGATCCTCGCGCCATTCGGTGCGGAACAATCGCTGCGCGCGGCGGTGCGGAAAGGCGCGTTCGAGCGGCGCGAACATGAAGCCGGTGACGAGCAGGTTGACGACGAAAAAGTCGAGCCCGAAGAAAATCCCCCAGTCGCGCGTCTCGGCCGGCTGGACATTGGCGCCGCCCATCAACGCCGCCGCCAGCCCGATCATCAGCGCGGTCAGCCCCAGCACCTTGCGCGGCCGCAGCAACAGACTGAGCAACGACAGGCCATAGCTGGCAAGCAAAGTCAGGTGGACGATCCCGCGAAATCCGGTCCAGCCCTTGACGATCTCCAACTCGGGCGTCGCGAACCAGTCGGGAAAGCGCAGCGCGACGACCATGAAAAAGCCGCTGATCGCGAACAGCAATCCGAAAAAGCCCGAAAGCCACCCACTCCCGAACCGCCGCACCTCGGTATGCGATTCCAGATCGCGCATGAGGTTTTTCAGATAATCGCGCTTAGCCATTGCACCCCCTCGCCCACGCCGCATGACCAACAATATGTCCTGCGGTGTTATCCCGCCGCCGCCACGATTTCCGCCCACGCCGCTTCGTCGATCACCCGGATGCCGAGCGCTGCCGCCTGCTTGAGCTTCGATCCCGCGCCCGGCCCGGCGACGACCAGATCGGTCTTGGCACTCACCGACCCCGCCGCCTTGGCGCCGAGCGCTTCGGCCTGCGCCTTCGCTTCATCGCGGCTCATCGTCTCAAGCTTGCCGGTGAATACGACGGTCTTGCCCGACACCTCGCTCTCGCGGGTTTCGACGACGTAGAGCGGCGGCGACACTTCGCTGAACAGATCGTCCCAGAGCGCGCGGTTGTGCGGCTCATGGAAGAAATCGCTCAGCGCCTCGGCGACCGCCGGGCCGATGCCGTCGGCGCGTACCTCGAGGATGGCCTTGATCGCTTCGAGCTTGCGGTTCGCATATTTGCCGTCGGATTCGTTCGGATCTTGCAGGTTCGCTTCGCTCCAGGCCCGCAATTGCGCGGCTTTTTCGGGCAATCGCCGGATGTCGCCGATCCCCTTGAGCAGATCGCGCGCGGTCACCGCGCCGACATGCCGGATGCCGAGCCCGAACAGCAGCCGCGCCGCGTCGGGCTGTCGCTTCGCCTCGATCGCGGCGATCAGCTTGTCGACCGATGTTTCCTTCCACCCTTCGCGGCCGAGCAGTTCGTCCCGATGCGCTTTCAGGCGGAAGATGTCGGCCGGCCCCTTGTCGAGCCAGCCGAGGTCCATGAATTCCTGAATGCTCTTTTCGCCCAGCCCCTCGATATCGAGTGCGCCGCGGCTGACGAAATGGCGCAGCCGCTCGAACTTCTGCGCCGCGCAGATCAGCCCGCCGGTGCAGCGGACATCGACCTCGCCCTCCTCGGCGACCGCTTCGCTGCCGCAGACGGGGCAATGGTCGGGGAAGATATAGGGGTCGCGCGGCGTGTCGCGGGTCAGATTGTCGACCACTTGCGGAATCACATCGCCCGCCCGCTGGACGACGATGCGGTCCCCCGGCCGGACACCCAGCCGTTCGATCTCGTCGCGATTGTGCAATGTCACGTTCGAGACGACGACGCCGCCGACAGTGACAGGGGTGAGACGCCCGACGGGGGTGAGCTTACCCGTCCGGCCGACCTGGATATCGATCGCCTCGAGCGTCGTCTGCGCGCGCTCGGCGGGGAATTTATGCGCAATCGCCCAGCGCGGCGCCTTGGCGACGAAGCCGAGCCGCGCCTGCCAGTCGAGCCGGTCGACCTTGTAGACGACGCCGTCGATGTCATAGGGCATCTCGGCGCGCTCGGCCTCGATCGTCCGGTAGTGTGTCAGCACGCCCTCGACGCTGTCGAAACGCTTCAACAGCGGCGATACGGGGACGCCCCACCCCGCGATGCGCTTCATCATCGCATATTGCGTCGCCTCTGGCACCGCGCTGACGTCGCCCCAGCCATGCGCCAGGAAGCGCAGCGGGCGCGACGCGGTGACGCCGGCGTCCTTCTGACGCAATGATCCCGCCGCCGCGTTGCGCGGATTGGCGAACTGGCGCGCCTTTTCGGGATCGTCGGCCTCGGCAAGCAGGCGCGCGTTGAGCGCCGCGAAATCGGCCTTGGCCATATAAACCTCGCCGCGGATCTCGAACACGTCGGGCACATCGCCGCTCAGCTTTTCGGGAATATCGGCGATGGTGCGGACATTGGCGGTGACATCCTCACCCACCGTACCGTCACCGCGCGTCGCCGCCTGCACCAGCTTGCCCATTTCATAGCGCAGCGAGCAGGACAATCCGTCGATCTTGTCCTCGGCGGTCAGCGCAATCGCCTCGTCCGCGTCCAAATTGAGGAAACGCCGCACGCGCGCGGCAAATTCTTCGACATCCTCCGCTGCGAAAGCGTTGTCGAGGCTCATCATCCGCACCGCATGCGTCACCTTGGCGAGCGGCGACGCCTCCACCGCAGCGCCGACCAGCCGGTTCGGACTGTCGGCGCGAACCAGATGCGGGAAAGCCGCCTCGATCGCATTGTTGCGGCGGACGAGCGCATCATAATCGGCGTCCGAAATCTCCGGACTATCCTCGGCATGATAGAGTTTATTGTGGTGCGCGATCTGCTTCGCCAGCCGCATCAGTTCGTTGGCGGCGTCGGCTTCGGTCAGCGATTCAATGTCGATCATGGACGCGCTTTTGCCACCGGCACGAACTCGGCGCGAGCGCCAAATCCCGCAATCAGCGGTCGCCCTTTCGCGATCGCCGCCTGCACCGACGGCAATTGCAGCGACGCGGCATGGGCATCCTTGTCAGCCCAAAGCTCGACGATCCACAGCGCATCCGGATTGGCGCTGTCTTCGCCGACCAGATAGGCGAAATTGCCGGGCATCGCGTCTGTATCCTCGGTCAGGATCGCGGCAAGCGCAGCGCGCTGACCGGGCTGCGCGATCATCTGGCCGATCAGGCCATAATGGGGCTGTTCTTCGTCCATGATCGTCTCCAAGGCCAGCAGGTCGCGCGGTACCAGAACTGCTGCTGCGAAAGTCGCGAGCGCGGCAAGATGGGTGCGCCGGTCCATCACCGTGCAATCACCAGCACGTGCACCTGTCGCCGCTCCCGAAAGCCGAGCGATTCATACAGTGCGATCGCGCCTTCATTGTCGGCATAGCTGTGCAGAAAGGGCGTCTCGCCGCGCTGCGCCATCGCGCGCATGACATGGCCGATCAACGCGCGCGCCAGTCCGCGGCCGCGGCAATCGGCCCAGGTCGCGACGCCGCTGACCTCCGCCATGCCCGGAACAAGCATCCGCTGACCCGCCATCGCAAGCAGGCGCCCCTCTTCGCGTACGCCGAAGAAGGGACCGTAGAGATGCGTCTTCGGCCCCCACGGCCCCGGCTTCGCATGCTCGGCAAGCGCGGTCATTTCAGCCGCGTCGCCATCGCCCAGCGGCACGACGAGCGGATCGTTCGCCCGCGGTTCGGGCGGCGGTCCTTCCGCAACCATCTGCATCAGAATGGCGCGCTTTACCTCGCGGGTTCCCGGCGGCAGCGGCCAAGCCTCGCCTTCGACCAGCCACAGCTCGCCACCCTCAGGAACAAGCGCCGCGAGCGCTGCTTGCGCCGCCGCGCCGGCGTCGGCAGCGGCGCCGAACGGGCCATAATCCCGGTCGATCCGCACCGCCCGCGCATCGCCCTGTGCCAGATGCGCCTGTCTGCCGGTCAGGATGCTCCGGATTGGTCGGTCGAGCGGATGCGCGGTCACGCCGCGACCTCCAGCAGGCGGTCTGCCTGCGCCCGCGCCTCCGCGGTCACTTCGGCCCCCGACAGCATCCGGGCGATCTCCTCGCGGCGGCCTGCTTCGTCGAGCGCGCGGACACCGGTGCGCGTCACCGTTCCTTCGCTCGACTTGGCGATCATGAAATGCGTCGCGCCCTTGGCGGCGACCTGCGGGCTGTGCGTCACCGCGAGCAATTGCTTGCCCGCGCCCTTTCCGCTTCCGCCGGCAAGCCGTGCCAGCCGCTCGCCGATCGCGCTCGCCACCGCGCCCCCGACGCCGCGGTCGATCTCGTCAAAGATGATCGTGTCGGCCCCGCCCTCTTCGGCAAGCGCAACCTTCAGCGCGAGGATGAAGCGCGACAATTCGCCGCCCGAGGCAATTTTGGCGAGCGGAGCAAAGGGTGCGCCGGGATTGGTCGCGATCAGAAATTCGACGCGGTCGATACCGTCCGCACCCCAACGCTCGGCAGGCAGGCGTTCGACGAGCGTCCGGAAGCGCGCAGCATCGAGCTTGAGCGGCGCCAGTTCGCCGGCCACCGCCGCATCGAGCCGCGCCGCGGCCTTCGTCCGCTGATCCGACAGCGCGGTCGCGGCATGGGTGTAGGCGGCGGCACTTTCGGCGACCGCCGCTTCGAGCCGGGCAAGCCCCGCGCTGCCGCCTTCGATCGCGTCGAGCCGCGCGGCGAGATCGTCCGTCAGCGCGGCCAGTTCGTCGGGCTGGACGCCATGCTTGCGCGCCATTGCGCGCAGTTCGAACAGCCGCGTCTCGGTCGCTTCGAGCCGGTCTGGATCATATTCAAGGGCGCGTGCCGCCTCATCCAGCTTGGCTTCGGCATCGTCGGCATCGATGATCGCGCGATCGAGACTGGCGAGCGCTTCGGCAAGCAGCGGATGGTCGCCCGCCAGCCTATCGAGCCGCCGCGCGGCACCGCGCAGCAGGGCGGGACCGCCGGCGCTGCCGTCGAATGCCTCCATGATCGTGGAAAGGTCGCCCGCAATCCGCTCGCCCTTCTGCATCGCGGCGCGCGCCTCGGCGAGTTCGGCCTCTTCGCCCGGCTGCGGCGCCAGCGTTCGCAACTCGGCAACACAATGCTCCAGCCATTCGCGGTCGCGTTCGGCCTCGGCAATCGCGGCGCGCGCGGCCGCCAGCCGCTCCTCGGCGCTGCGCCAGCTGGCATGCGCCGCCGCCACCGCGCCTGCATCGGCGCGCGCATAGGCATCGAGCAGTGCGCGATGCCCCGCGGGCGCCAGCAGGCCGCGATCGTCGTGCTGCCCGTGAATTTCAACGAGATAGCTGCCGACTTCGCGCAGCAGCGCCGCCGAACAGGGCTGATCGTTCAGAAAGGCGCGGCTGCCGCCGTCGGCCTTGACGGTGCGGCGGATGAGCAGCGGTTCGCCATCCTCCAGCACGACATCATTGTCGGCGAGCAGCGCGGCGAGCGGCGTGCCTGCTGCCGGCGGCGCAAAGCTGGCGGTGACCTGCGCCCGGTCGCTGCCCTGCCGCACCAGCGCCGTGTCGGCGCGCGCGCCCAGCGCAAGCCCCAGCGCGTCAAGCAGGATCGACTTGCCGGCGCCGGTTTCGCCCGTGAGCACGCCCAGCCCGCCCTCGAAATCGAGGTCGAGCCGTTCGATCAGAACGATATTCGATATGGACAGCGCGGTCAGCATCCGGCCCCGCCTTACAATAGAACAAAGCGCGAATCTATCGCGCGATGCATCAGGCGCTGGGCGCGTGCTTTTCCATCAGCTTGTACGCGCGCTCGTACCATTTGCTGCCGGGATAATTGGCGCCGAGGACGGCCGCCGACTTCTTCGCCTCTTCGGGAACGCCGAGCGCGAGATAGCATTCGGTCAGTCGGAACAGCGCCTCGGGCGCGTGGCTGGTCGTCTGATATTTGTCGACGACTTCGCGGAAGCGGATCGAGGCCGCGAGCCAGTTCGAGCTGCGCTCGTAAAAGCGGCCGATTTCCATCTCCTTGCCGGCCAGATGGTCGCGGACAAGGTCGAGCTTCAGCCGCGCATCGGCGGCGTAGCGGCTGTCGGGATAGCGGCGCACAATCTCACCCAGCGCGGCTTGTGCCTGCTGCGTGATCTTCTGGTCGCGGGTGACGTCGCTGATCTGTTCATAATAGCTGAGCGCGATCAGATAATAGGCGTAAGGCGCATCCTTGTTGCCGGGGTGGATCGACAGGAAACGCTGCGCCGATTCGATCGACGGCGTATATTCGCGGTCCATATAATAGGAAAAGGCGCTCATCAGCTGCGCGCGGCGCGCCCAGGGCGAATAGGGGTGCTGACGCTCGACCTCGTCGAACAGCGCCGCGGCAATCTTGTACTGGCCGCGGTCGAGACGATCCTGCGCGGCGCGATAGAGCGTATTCACGTCACGCGCGACGTAGCGCGTGTCCTTCTTGACCCCACCCCCGCCGGCGCAAGCCGCGAGCAGCGGCGAAATCACGAGGGCGGCGGCGATCAGGCGCACGGCGGCGCGAGAGGAAGGGCGCTGAGTCATGGGCGCGGTATAGCCACAGCGCAGATGAACGCAAAATAAATGATCATGTCTTTCGTCGGCTTCGCGAACCAAATCGTCCGGCGGCGCCCGGGGGCGTCACGGCGCCGGAACCGGGGGCGCCTTCACCACACAGCCTTTGGGTGCATCGGCAGGCGCCGGAACGCGGCGCGCCGACAGGATGGTCACGGCGGGATCGAGGATCTGGCCGCGCATCACGCCCTCGCCCGCGGTCTCGGAAACCGGCATCGCGTAGATTTTTTCCGCGACGTCGCGCCCCGAAGCAATCTCGCCGAATACCGCGAAACCCGCTCCATCGCCGCCGGGCGCGTCGGCGTCGAAGCCCTTGATGTCGGACAGCAGCAAAAAGAAATCGGTCGTCGCATCGCCGGGGCGCAAATGCGCCATCACCAGCGCACCGTTGCAATTGGTAAGGCCGGTTTTCGTCGTCGGCTCATGCGCGATCGGCGGGAAGTTGGTTCGCGGGTCACCGCGGTTGCCCGCCTGGATCAGCTTGTTTCCTTCGCCCCAACTGCGCGTCGTGCGATAGAATTTGAACCCGTCCATGCGCTTGCTGTCGACATAGCGGAGGAAATTGGCGCTGGTGATCGGCGCCCGCTTGTCCTCCAGCCGAACGACGATCGTGCCCGCGTCGGTCTTGAGCGCGACATAAGGCCGCGTATCGGGCGCCGCGACCTCCACCGGGGGCGTCACGGCCGCCGGAACGGGCGGCGGCGGCGGGGGCAGTTGCGTGGTCTGTGCCGGAACGGACTGCACCGCAAAGACGAGCGACAGGATAAGGGGAGCGAACATGGACCTTTCTGCGGACCTCTCTCTGGTTGGCGGGCGGTCAGGCTAGACGCCCCGGCAGCGAACGCCAAGCCCTTGCGCCGACGCCTATTCGACGAAGGCCGCCGCTACGGTCACGCCCTCGGCGTTCCAGGCAGGAACCGCCTGCGCGGTCATCGGCACCATGAAGCGCTTCGGCTTGTGCCCCGCTTCGGCCGGACGTTCGATTTCCAATATGTCGCCGGCGCCGAAATTCTCGACCGCCACGACATGACCGACGGCCTCGCCGTCGGTCGAAACGCAGGGCAGGCCGATCAGATCGTGATGATAATATTCCCCCGGCGCAAGCGACGGCAGCGCCGAGCGCGGGACGGTCAGCACCGCACCGCGCAGCGCTTCGGCGGCGCTGCGATCAGCGATTTCGGCAAAGCTTGCCACCGCCCCCTGATTGGCGGGGCGTACCGATTTCAGCGTCAGCTTGCGGGCGCCGGCGTCGAAAACGGAAAAGGCGCGGAGAGCCTCCGCGCCTTCACCGAACAATTTGAGCCGCACCTCGCCCCGGACCCCGTGCGCGCCGGCAATGGCGGCCAGGGTGACGGGACGATCGGCGGCGGCCAAGGGTTTAGCCTTCGGCCTTTTCTTCGCCGGCTTCGGCGACGGGACCGCCTTCGGCAACTTCTTCGGCGATCGCCGCCGCGTCGTCGGCGCTCGCGTCGGCCGGAACTTCTTCGGCAACGGCGTCGGCAACCGCTTCAGCGGTTTCTTCGCTCTTCACCGAGCCGGTCGCATCCGATTCAGCGGCTTCGGGAGCAGCTTCTTCGGCCGGAGCCGGAGCCGCAGCGGCGGCCGCCGCAGCTTCTTCGGCCTCGGCCAGCTTCGCGGCCTTTTCTTCGGCGCGTTCCTTGGCCTTTTCGCCCGGGACAGCCTTGTTCGGGTTGTTGCGGGCCGAACGTTCCTTCACGCCTGCGGCGTCGAGGAAGCGGGCGACGCGGTCGGTCGGCTGCGCGCCAACCGAAACCCAATGCTTCGCGCGTTCGGCGTCGAGCTTGACGCGGTCCGGATTATCCTTGCCGAGCAGCGGGTTGTAGCTGCCGATGCGTTCGATGAAACGGCCGTCGCGCGGGCTGCGCGAATCGGCAACGACGATCTTGTAATAGGGGCGCTTTTTCGAACCGCCGCGCGAAAGGCGAATGGTGGTAGCCATGATATTTTCCTTCTGACTTTCTAACTTTGACTTTGATTTTCCGGGTTATTTCTTCTTGTTCAGCAGATTGGCGAGATCGGGCGGAAGTCCGGCACCGCCAAGGCCGGGCAGTCCGCCGGCACCGCCGCCGCCCATTCCGGGGATACCGCCGCCGCGGCCGAGGAGGGCGCCAAGGCCCTTGAGGCCGCCCATCTTGCGAATCTTCTTCATCGCGGTGGACATTTCCTGATGCATTTTCAGCACCTTGTTCACCTGTTGCACCGTGGTACCCGACCCGTTGGCAATGCGGATCTTGCGCTTCGCATTGATGATTTCGGGCTTCGCGCGCTCTTTGGGCGTCATCGAGCCCATGATCGCGTCGAAATGGACCAGCACCTTGTCGTCGGCACCGCTCTGCGCCATCGCCGCCTGCGCCTTTTTCAGGCCGGGGATCATGCCAGCCAGCGCACCCAGTCCGCCCATGCGGCGCATCTGGTTCAATTGCGTGCGAAGATCGTCGAGGTCGAACTGACCCTTCGCCATCTTCTTCGCCATCGCCTCGGCCTCTTCGGCCTGGATCGTCTCGGCGGCGCGTTCGACGAGGCTGACGACGTCGCCCATGCCGAGGATGCGGCCCGCGATGCGCGAGGGCTGGAAGACTTCAAGACCGTCAAGCTTTTCGCCGGTGCCCGCGAATTTGATCGGCTTGCCGGTGACGGCGCGCATCGACAGCGCGGCGCCGCCGCGCGCATCGCCATCCATGCGGGTGAGCACGACGCCGGTCAGCGGCACCTGTTCGGTGAAGCGCTGCGCGACCTGCACCGCGTCCTGACCGGTCAGGCTGTCGACGACGAGCAGCGTTTCGGCCGGATTCGCCGTGCGCGATACCGCCTGCATCTCGTCCATCAATTGCTGATCGACGTGGAGGCGGCCCGCGGTATCGAGCATCAGCACGTCGAAGCCTTGAAGCTTCGCCGCCTGCATGGCGCGCTGCGCAATCTCGACCGGCTGCTGCCCGGCGATGATCGGCAAGGTCGCGACGTCGATCTGGCTACCGAGGACGGCGAGCTGTTCCTGCGCTGCGGGGCGATTGACGTCGAGCGACGCCATCAGCACCTTCTTGCGCTCCTTGTCCTTCAGCCGCTTCGCGATCTTCGCGGTCGTCGTCGTTTTGCCCGACCCCTGAAGGCCGACCATCATCACAACGGCGGGCGGCGTGACGGCAAGGTCGAGTTCGGCAGCTTCGGAGCCGAGCATTTCGGTCAGCGCGTCGCTGACGATCTTGACAACCTGCTGCCCCGGCGTGACCGAGCGCAGGACATTCTGACCGACCGCAAGTTCGGTGACCTGGTCGACGAAGCTGCGCACCACGGGCAGCGCGACGTCGGCTTCGAGCAGTGCGATGCGCACTTCGCGCATCGCCGCGCGCACGTCGGCCTCGGTCAGCGCACCGCGGCCGCGGAGCTTCCCGAAAACATCGCCAAGCCGATTGCTCAGACTGTCGAACATGCGCCTCAAATCCTTGTTTTCGAGGCCCGCAACGCAAAAGACGCCGGTGAGCGAAACCTCGCCAACCAGCGGCTATCCGTGGACAGAAATTCCGTCGCGGATGTCGATATGCCCACCCGAATCCAATGGGCGAACGGCGGCTCCTTAAGCGAGATCGCCCACAAAGGCAAGTCGGACCGCCCGCTGGCTTCGCGATCGCAACCAAGCGCCACTTAACGCAAATTTCACCGCTTTGCCGGCATATGCGGCGAATGGTGGGGACTATAGCATGAATTCGACGATGAAGCCGCGAAACCGCAGCGAGGACGCCCGACGCGACATGATCGCCGGGGGAATCGTCGTCGCCGCGATCGTGATGTTCGTCGGCACCGGCGGCAATGTGATGCAGGCGGTGGTGCAGACGCTGATCGGCATTGGCGGCGGGCCGGACAAGGTCTTGTCGGCGGCGCTGATCCTGAATGTTGCGCTGATCCTGTTCGGCTGGCGCCGTTACGAAGACCTCAATCGCGAGATTCGCGAGCGCACCGAGGCGGAACAGCGCGCGCGCTATCTGGCCGACACCGATCCGCTGACTGGATTTCTGAACCGCCGCGCGCTGATCGTTGCGGGGCAGCAGCTCATCGCCAGCGCCGTGGCCGAAAAGCGCAACGTTGCCCTGTTCCTGCTCGACCTCGACCATTTCAAGACGGTCAACGACATCCACGGCCACGCCGCGGGCGACCGCGTGTTGCAGGTCGCGGCCGAGCGGATCACCGCCATCCTGCCGCCCAATGCGACCAAGGCGCGGCTCGGTGGCGACGAATTCGTCGCGATGATCCCGTTCGAGCCCGCCGCGCGCGCCAACATCGACGCGCTCGCCGCGGCACTGGTTTCGTCGCTCGAGGATTCGGTCGCCCACGATGCGCAGCATATCCGCATCGGCGCCTCGCTCGGCATCGCGCTTGCCAACGACGCGAGCATGACGATGGAAACCATGATCCGCCAGGCCGACATCGCGATGTATCACTGCAAGGACGAGGGTCGGAACCGCTATTGCTGGTTCGAGCAGGGCATGGAAATGGCGGTCCAGGTCCGCAACCAGATCGAAAACGGCATCCGCGAAGGCATGCCGCGCGGCGAGTTCATTCCCTTTTTCGAACCGCAGGTCGACATCGCGACCGGCCGCCTTGTCGGCTTCGAAATGCTGATGCGCTGGGATTCGCCGGAATATGGTATGATCCCGCCCGAACGCTTCATCCCGATCGCCGAGGAAAGCGGGCTGATCGGCGAATTGTCGCTGCTGGTCATCCGCCGCGCGATGGAAATCGCCAAAGGCTGGGATCCGTCGATCATTCTCGCGGTCAATATTTCGCCGCAACAGCTCAAGGACCCCTGGTTCAGCCAGAAGCTCACCAAGCTGCTGGTCGAAACGGGCTACCCCGCCAGCCAGCTCGAGGTCGAGATTACCGAAAGCTCGCTGTTCGAAAATCTGCCGCTCGTCCGCTCGATCGTCACCAGCCTCAAGAATCAGGGCGTGTCGCTCAGCCTCGACGATTTCGGCACCGGCTATAGCTCCTTGTCGCACCTGCGCGCGCTGCCCTTCGACCGCATCAAGATCGACCGCAGCTTCGTCGCCGCGATGCGCGGCAGCCCCGATGCGCAGGCGATCGTGGTGGCAATTGTGCGCCTCGGCGAAAGCCTCGCCATGCCGATCACTGCCGAAGGCGTCGAAGACGAAGTAACCGCCATCGAACTGACCCGGCTCGGCTGCGCGAAGGGCCAAGGCTGGTTCTTCGGTCGCGCCGCGTCCGCCGACGACACGGCGCGCCTGCTTGCCGACCGCGGCCTGCTCCGCGCGCCCGCGCTGCCGCAAACGCCGCCGCCCGCCGGCGATGAGGAAGTGCTGCGCAAGACGGCCTGACGCCGCCACATCGCTAGACTTCGCCCGTCGGCGCCCTTACATGCGCGGACTATGGCGGATCGCTTCACCAAGATGCATGGCCTCGGCAACGACTTCGTCGTGATCGATGCGCGCGCGAACAGCGTCGAGATGACGCCGGCGCGGGCGCATGCGATTGCCGATCGCCGCCACGGCATCGGCTGCGACCAGCTTATCCTGCTCGAACCGTCGTCGAAGGCCGACGTCAAAATGCGTATCTTCAACGCCGATGGCAGCGAGGTCGAGGCGTGCGGCAATGCGACGCGCTGCGTCGCCACGCTGATCGGCAAGCCCGCGGTCATCGAAACGCTGGGGGGGATGCTGCGCGTGACCCCGGCAGACGGCGGCGCCGAAGTCGTGCTGGGTGAACCCGTCTTCGATTGGGAGCATATCCCGCTCGCCATGCCGATGGACACCCGCGACATGCCCGTCGCGTGGGACGAGCTGGAACATGGCGCGGCGGTCAATGTCGGCAATCCGCATATCATCTTCTTCGTCCCCGAAGCCGATGCGGTCGCGCTGGGCGACCTGGGCCCGCGGATCGAGACCGACCCCCTGTTTCCCGAGCGGGTCAACGTCAATGTCGCCAGCCTCGACGGCGAAAATCAGCTTCAGCTTCGCGTCTGGGAACGCGGCGTCGGGCTGACGCAGGCGTGCGGCACGGGCGCGTGCGCGACCGCGGTCGCCGCCATCCGCGCCGGCATCGTCAAATCGCCCGTCACCGTGTCGCTGCCCGGCGGCGATCTGGTGATCCGCTGGTCCCCCGGCGAGCCGATCGTGATGAGCGGCGCGGCGACCCGCGTGTTCGAGGGCGAGACCGACTGGGCGCAGTTCGGATGAGCGTTGCCGAAGCCGACCAGGTCGAGGTCGTCAATTTCGGGTGCCGGCTGAACCTGGCCGAAGGCGAAGCGATCCGCGCCGCCGCGACGCGCGCCACAGCGCGCGACACGATCGTGTTCAACAGCTGCGCGGTGACCGACGAAGCGGTGCGCCAGACCCGCCAGGCCGTGCGGCGCGCGCTACGCGAGCGCCCCGACACTGCGGTGGTCGTTACCGGCTGCGCCGCCGAACTGGAGGCCGAGCGCTTTGCCGCAATGGGTGCGCGGGTGGTCGCCAACGATGCGAAGGGGCTAACGGCAAGCTACCAAGTCGAAAACGGTGCTTCGACAAGCTCGGCACGAGCGGAGATGGATGACGGAGCTCCTCCGTCACCGTTCGCCCTGAGCCTGTCGAAGGGCCGTTCTTCCGTTCCCTACACCCCCGCCCTCTCCGGCGCCGACCACGCCCGCGCTTTCTTGGGCGTGCAGACAGGCTGTTCGCATAGCTGCACTTTCTGCGCGACGGCGCTGGCGCGCGGAACCGCCCGTTCGGCAACGGCCGAATCGATCCTGACAGCGGCCCGGACCGCGATCGGCCGCGGCCAGCGCGAGATCGTGCTGACGGGGGTCGATCTCGCCAGCTATGGCGACGACAGCGGCACCAGCCTTGCCGCGCTGGTCGAAGCCCTGCTGCGCCTGCCGCTCGAACGCCTCCGCCTGTCGTCGCTCGATCCGGACCGTATCGACGATGGCCTGTTCGCGCTGCTGACGCAGGAGGCGCGGATCATGCCGCACGTTCATCTCTCGCTACAGGCGGGCGACGACATGGTGCTGACGCGGATGAGGCGCCGCCACCGCCGCGCCGACGCCGTGCGGCTGGTCGAACGGCTGAAGGCCGCGCGCCCGGGAATCGCGATCGGCGCTGACCTGATCGCGGGCTTTCCGACCGAGGATGCCGCCATGTTCGCGAACAGCCTGGCGCTGATCGACGATTGCGACATCGTTTTCGGTCACATCTTTCCCTACAGCGCGCGCAGCGGGACGCCCGCGGCGCGGATGCCGCAAGTCGGACGCGGCGTAGCTCGCGAGCGGGCGGCGCGGCTGCGCGAGGCCAATGCGCGGCGGCGTCATGCCTGGCTGGACAGGCTGACGGGGTCGACAACGACCATGTTGGTCGAGCGCGACGGCCGAACCGGCCATGCCGAAAACTTCGCCGCGCTGACATTGACCGCGCCCGCCGAACCGGGCGCCATCATGCCGGTCCGGGCGGGCGCACGCGACGGCGACAGAATGATTGCGGAAAGGATATCGGGATGAGCGGACCGAGCTGGAGCGAGCGGCTGCTCGGCGGCTTTCGGCGCACGTCGGAACGGCTTGGCGAAAATCTGGCAGGGCTGACGGGCAAGTCGCGCCTCGACGAAGACGACCTCGACCGGATCGAGGAGGCGCTGATTACCGCCGACCTTGGCCCCGGCATGGCGGCGCGTATCCGCGATCGCCTGTCCGAACGCCGCGACGTCGCAGCGAACGGCACCGACGAATTGCGCCGGGTCGTGGCCGAGGAAATTGCGGCGGTCCTGCGTCCGGTTGCCGAGCCGCTGGAAATCGATGCTTTCCCGCGCCCCCAGGTCATTTTGGTGATCGGGGTCAACGGGTCGGGCAAGACCACGACCATCGCGAAGCTCGCCCATCTGTTCCAGGAACAGGATTATGGCGTGATGCTGGTCGCCGGCGACACCTTCCGCGCCGCCGCAATCGGCCAGCTCAAGGTCTGGGCCGAACGGCTGGGCGTGCCGATCGTCACCGGACCCGAAGGCGGCGATGCGGCGGGCATCGTGTTCGATGCGGTTAAGCAGGCGACCGCGACGGGTATCGACGTGCTGATCGTTGACACCGCCGGGCGGCTTCAGAACAAGCGCGAGCTGATGGACGAGCTTGCCAAGATCAAGCGCGTGCTCGGCCGCCTCAACCCCGCGGCGCCGCACGACGTCGTGCTCGTCCTCGACGCGACCACCGGACAGAATGCGCTGTCGCAGATCGACGTGTTCCGCGACGTGGCGGGCGTGACCGGGCTCGTGATGACCAAGCTCGACGGCACCGCGCGCGGCGGCGTCCTCGTCGCCGCGGCCGAACGCCACGGCCTTCCCATCCACGCGATCGGCATCGGCGAAACGATCGACGATCTGCGCCCCTTCGACCCCGACGAGATCGCGGGCATCATTGCAGGAAATATCCGATGAGCGAACCGCTCGACCAGCTTCCCGGCGGCCCCGAACCCGTCCCCGCCGCGCCGCCCGCCAAGCATGGCTGGCTGAACTTCGCGATCGACTTCGGTCCGCTGCTGGTGTTTTTCCTCACCTACAAGTTCACCGCCGGCGGCCAGGGCGCCTTCGCGGCGACTGCGGGCGCGATCAAGGGCACGATCGCCTTCATGGTCGCGATCCTCGTTGCGATGGGCATCTCGAAATGGAAGCTCGGGCGGATTTCGCCGATGCTGTGGATGTCGGGTATCCTCGTCATCGGGTTCGGCGCGCTGACCGTCTATCTCCACGATCCCAAATTCATCGTGATGAAGCCGACGATCATCTATGCCGTCTTCGCCCTGATGCTGCTCGGCGGCTGGTGGTTCAAGAAGCCGATGCTCAAATATCTGCTCCAGTCGGCGCTCGTCGGGATGACCGAACGCGGCTGGCTGCTGCTGTCGCGCAACTGGGGCCTGTTTTTCGCCGCACTCGGCATCGCGAACCATGTGATGTACGTGCTGATCGAAGCCGGTCGGATGAGCTTCGATACATGGCTGACGATCAAGGTCTGGGGCGTGACCGCCCTGTCCTTCCTCTTCACGCTGACGCAGGTGCCGGTGATGCTGAAGAACGGGCTGGCGGTTCCGGACGGCGAAGCGAAATAGGCGTCGGCTTCGAGGCCAGAGGCGGTAATCAGCCGTCGATCGCCGCCTTGTGCATCCGTCCGTTGAGGACATAGTGGGCAACGCCCATCTGCATTCCCGCCGCCTGTGCATCGCCGATCTCGCGCACCCGGCGCGCCGGCGACCCCGCCCATAGTTCGCGGTCCGGAATTTCCTTATTCTCGGTCAACAGCGCACCCGCAGCGAGCATCGCGTCGCTGCCGATGCGGCAGCCGTTCATCGCCGTCGCCTTCAGTCCGACAAAGGCGCGGTCGGCGAGTGTGCAACCATGCACCATTGCCATATGGCCGATCAGCACATCCTCGCCGATGATCGTCGGATAACCTTCGGGGCGGCCCGGCATTGGGCCGTCGCAATGCACGACGCTGCCGTCCTGGATATTCGACCGCGCGCCGATAACGATCCGGCTGACGTCGGCGCGCAGCACGCAATTATACCAGATGCTGACATCGGGTCCGATCGTCACATCGCCGATGATCCGGCAGCCGGGCGCGATGAAAGCGCTCGGGTCGATCTGCGGCGACTTGCCGTTGACGCTGATGATGCTGACGTCGGTGTAGGTCATTCATGTTTCCCGATCAGATTGCCCCAGAGAAGTATCGGTAGCGTGGACGCATAATCGTCGGTCCAGCGCTGAAACCCCGCCTCGCTACGCAGCGCGACCCAGGTGTCGTTCGCGGCAGCATTCTGACGGGGGCGGAGGCCATGCGTCAACTGGACCAGGCGGGCAGGCGTCGCCGTCAGCGCCACCCAGTTCGATCCGGTGAGATCACCGAACTCGCTGTCCTCCGGTCCCGGGTCGAGCCGGATCGCCGCGCTCCACCCGCGCCCTCGCGCCTCGGCGGCAAGCACGGGTTCGAGATCGAAGAAGCGGTTCGAGATATGGACGAGCAGGATACCGCCGGGGCGCAGCGCGCGCGTATAGGCATCGAACGCCTCGCGCGTCAGCAGATGCAGCGGAATCGCATCCGACGAAAAGGCGTCGATGACCAGCACATCGAAGCGCGCCGGCGGCAGCTTCGCGATCTGCAAGCGCGCGTCGCCGATCACGATCGGCGTATCGGCGGCGCAGCGCGACAGGAAGGTGAATTTGGTGGGGTCGCGCGCGATATCGGCCATGACCGGGTCGATTTCGAAGATCGTCCAGTGCTGCCCGGGTTTGCGATAGCAGGACAAGGTGCCCGTCCCCAGGCCGACAATGCCGACGGCGGCGTCCGGCCCGGCGAGTTCGGGCAGCCTGTCGAGCGTCAGGCCGACCCCCGACTGATGGCCATAATAGGTAGTCGGATCGAGTTCGTGGCCGGGCGTCGTGCGCTGGAGCCCGTGCAGCGTCGTGCCATGCGCGAGCCGCCGCTGCTGATGATAGCGATCGTCGGTGACGGTGTAGATGCCGAAATAGCTGCGCACCCGCATCCCGTCGCGCCCCTTTTCGAGCGTCTGGACGCCCCCGAATCCGAGCATCAAGAGGAAGAGCACGGCAACATAGGCCCAGCGCCAGCGAATGACGAGCAGACCGACCGCTACGATGATCGCCGCCCAGACGACATGCGCGCCGTGCAGCGTCCCGTCCCAGGTCGCCACAAGCTTCCACGATGCGAAGGCCGCAATCGCGACCAGTGCGGCGACGACGGGTAGCGGGCGGCGCAGTCCCAGCCATTTTTCCCACGGCAGCAATGCAGGCAACGGCAAAAGCATCGCCGCGGCAAGCACCAGCACCGGATGCTCGTAGACCCAGTTGAAGACGAGCGGCGCCACCAGCGCCGCGAAGGCGCCGCCAAGGACGCCCCCCGCCGACATGATGAGATAGAACAGGGTCAGATATCGCGGTCCCGGCCGCAGGAAATAGAGATAGCCGTGGAGCGCGGTCGCGACGACGAACAGCATGACGAGGCTCGCCAGCGCGACGAGCATCGTTCCGCCGCCCGTCCCGAGCAGCGCCTGCCCGCCGACGAGCAGCAGCAGCGCCGGGGCGATGGTCACGATGACGTTGGTCAGCGACGTCCAACTGGAAAAGGCGAGCACGAAGCTGAGCAGATAGAGCCCGAGCGGCAACACCCAGAGCAAAGGCATCGCGACGATATCGGTCGTAAGATGCGTGGTCGTCGACAGCATCAGGCCCGACGGAACGGCGGCGATCAACAGCCAATGCACCTGTCGCCGCCAGTCCGGCCTGGCCTCGTCACCCGCGGCGTCGGTCGGCTGAACGCTTTCCGGGCCGCGTCCCCAGCGCGCCGCGGCGGCGGCCGCAACCAGCATGAACAGCAGAACATAGCCCAGCGTCCAGCCGATGCTCTGTTTCGCGAGCGGCAACAGCGGTTCGACGAGCGCGGGATAGCTGATCAGCCCGGCGAAGCTGCCCAGATTCGAGGCCGCATAAAGGAAATAGGGATCGCCGGCGCGCGGATCGGCGGCGAACCAGCGCTGCATCAACGGCGCCTGCGCCGAAACCGCGAAGAAGACGGGACCGATCGAGGCAAAGAGCAGAAGCGGCACCCACAACGCCTCCTGCCCCGGCGCCGGCGGGGCGATCCGCGCGAGGCCGACCGGCAGCCACAGCGCCGCAACGAGCAGCAGGCCGAGGTGGATCATCGCCTGCCGCCGCACCGCGAAACGCCCGAGCCAATGCGCATAGGCATAGCCGCCAAGGAGTAGCGCCTGATAGACGAGCATCGCGCTGTTCCACACCGCCGGCGCCCCGCCGAGCCGCGGCAACACCATGCGCGCGACCATCGGCTGAACGAGGAAGAGCAGGAAACTGCCGACCAATATGGTCAGAACGAACAGGGGCCGACGCGGCGAAGCGGAAGCGATCATGCAGTGAGCAGCCTCGCCGCGTGCAGCGCGTGATAGCTCAGAACCCCCGACGCGCCGGCGCGGCGGAAGGCAAGCAGGGTTTCAAGGACGAGCGCGTCGCGGTCGCCCGCACCTGCCGCCGCGGCGGCCTCGATCATCGCATATTCGCCCGACACCTGATAGGCATAGACCGGCACCGCGAACGCGTCCTTCACCGCGCGCACGACGTCGAGATAGGGCAGACCCGGCTTGACCATCACGCTGTCGGCGCCCTCGGCAAGATCCTGTTCGACCTCGCGCAGCGCCTCTTCGACATTGGCGGGGTCCATCTGATAGGTCTTCTTGTCGCCCTTCAGCAGCCCGCGCGATCCCACCGCATCGCGGAAGGGGCCATAGAAGGCCGACGCATATTTGGCGGCATAGCTCATGATCTGGACATGGCCGAAGCCCTCGATCTCCAGCGCTTCGCGGATCGCACCGATGCGTCCGTCCATCATGTCGCTGGGCGCGATGATGTCCGCGCCCGCGCGCGCCTGGTTGAGCGCCTGGCCGACCAGCACCTCGACGGTTTCGTCGTTGAGGACATAGCCTGCCGCGTCGATCAGCCCGTCCTGCCCGTGGCTGGTATAGGGATCGAGCGCGACGTCGGTCAGCACGCCGATCGCATCGCCGAGCGCGTCCTTGATCGCTGCGGTCGCGCGGCACATCAGATTGTCGGGATTGAGCGCTTCGGCGCCGTCCTCGCTGCGCCGGTCGGGCTGCGTATAGGGAAAGAGGGCAAGACAGGGGATGCCCGCGTCGACCGCATCGCGCGCGCGCGCGACGAGCAGGTCGACCGACCATCGCGACACGCCAGGCAGGCTGGCGATCGGTTCTTCGACGCCGTCGCCCGGACAGACGAACAGCGGCCAGATCAGATTGGCGGGGGTCAGCTGCGTCTCGCGCACCATCGCGCGGCTCCAGGCGGTTCGGCGGGTGCGGCGCAGGCGCAGGTCGGGGAAAGCGGCGTGAGTCATGCCCGTGTGCATAGCGGCGCTTGGCCGCCGGGCAAATGGATATTGGCCGCCGTCAGATTCCTTCGCCGGCCCGCTTCGATGCGGTGTCGGCCAGCGAACCGAGCTTGGGCCCTTCGGCGGGCCGGGCGGCGACCGGCGTCAGCGCGGCGCCGACCGAGACCGAGGTGAGCTGGCGGATGCGGGCACGGAAATCGGCGAGCGCCTTGCCTTCGAGTTGCGCGCGCGTCACGAAGCTGACCGACAGCGGGTTCACCGCAACGCCGTTGCGATAGACTTCATAGTGAAGATGCGGGCCGGTCGACAGGCCGCTCGACCCGATATAGCCGATGACCTGACCGCGATTGACATGCTGGCCCGGGCGCACCGCGATGCGGCTCATATGGCCGTAACCGGTGCCCAGACCCGCGCCATGGTTCAGTTTCACATAATTGCCGAAACCGCCGGTCCGCCCCGCGATCGTCACCACGCCGTCGCTGACCGCATAGATGGGCGCGCCGTAGCCGCCGCCGAAATCGACGCCGCTGTGCATGCGCGTATAGCCGAGGATCGGGTGGCGGCGCATGCCGAAGGTCGATGTGATGCGGCCATTCGTCGGACGGACCATGCCGCCGCGCTGCTGCCCGATGCCCGACGCTTCATACCATTGGGTGCGGCCGTCGACCGTCCATTCGATCATCGACAGTTTCGGCTTTCCGCCGCGCACCAGCCCGGCATAGAGCAGCTTGCCCGTCTCGCTCTCGCCCGTTTCGGCGCGGCGATGGTCGAGGATGATGTCGAATTCGTCCGACGCGCGAATATCGCTGCCGACCGAAATCTGGCGGCTGATCACGCGCAGATAGGATTGGATCGCCTCGGGCGGTGCGCCGGCGGCGCGCGCCGAGCGATAGAGGCTGTCGCCGACCCGGCCGCGGATGCGTAGCGGCGTATTGTCGACCGCGATCGGGATGCGGCGCATCACCAGCCGGCCGTCGATGCGCTCCATCTCGATCCGAAGGTCGAAGCGCGCGCGCATCGCAAGGGCATCGACCGGGCGCGGCATCGTGCGCGCGGCGCGGCGGCCGAGGATCAGGTCGATGCGCGTTCCCGCGGCGATATCGGACAGCGGCACGGCGCCCGCGACCTGGCTGGCGATCGCCTGCGCATCGGGGCTGCCGACGCCCGAGCGTTCGAGCACGCGGGCGAAGCTGTCGCCCTGCCCCAGCGTCGCGGTGAGTTCGATCTGCGGCCGTTCGGGCGTCTGGGCCAGCGGGCGCACCGCGTCGGTCGCCGCCATATGGCGCCCGGTGTCGCCGCCATAGGCGATCGGCACGATCATCTGCGCGCGCGCTTCGTTGAAGTCCGATGCGTCGAGCGCCGGAGCGCCGCCGATCTCGAGCGGTTTCAGCCCCGGAAAGGTCGATATGGCCGTGCCGCACAGCAAGGTGAGCGTGGCCAGCCCGCGCCACCATTCCGCCGATCCGATATTGTCGCCAAGGTCGGGGACGAGGTCGATGTGCGCGAAACGGTCGCGCAGCGCGTCGATCCAGGACAGCGCGCGGGGCGATTCGTCCGCGGCACGGCGCAGCGAAATCGCCTGCGACATCGACAGGGTCGCGGCATTGCCCGACATACCCGCGATGGGTTCGTGACGCTGAAACAAATCGCAACCCCCGCTCGACGGGCCCCCAAAGCCCGGCCGTCGATGATGTTTTCGACCCGAGGTCTGTAAACAAAGGCCGTTAAAGTCAATTTAACGGCCACGCGAACGCGCGGGCTTGCGGCCAGTCGTGGCGCGTGCGGGTTATGATGTGCCGCGATCGGGAAATCGACCGGATCGCTCCGCCTTCGTCGATCCGCTGTTGCGCCGCCGCGCCGCCCGTGCCAGCGTTGCATCCAAGAAAATGCCGTCCCACTCCTCCCACCCGGTCAAGGCTGTCCTTGGCCCCACCAACACCGGCAAAACCCATTTGGCGGTCGAGCGCCTGACGGCGCATGCCAGCGGGATGATCGGCTTTCCGCTGCGCCTGCTGGCGCGCGAGGTCTATGACCGGGTCGTCGCCATCAAAGGGCCCGCGCAGGTCGCGCTCGTCACCGGCGAGGAACGCATCTGGCCTGCCGAAGCGCGCTATGTGCTGGGAACGATGGAGGCGCTGCCGGTCGACCGCGACGTCGCCTTCGTCGGCATCGACGAGGCGCAGCTCGGCGCCGACCCCGAGCGCGGCCATGTCTTTACCGACCGCGTGCTGCGCGCGCGCGGCCGCGAAGAGACGATGATCCTTGGTTCGGCGAGCATCAAGGGGCTGGTGCGCGATCTGGTTCCCGAAATCGACGTCATCAGCCGGCCGCGCTTTTCGACGCTGAGCTATGCCGGCGCAGCAAAGCTGTCGCGCCTGCCGAAACGATCGGCGATCGTCGCCTTCTCGGCCGAGGAGGTTTATGCGATCGCCGAGATGTTGCGCCGCTTCTCGGGCGGCGCGGCGGTCGTGATGGGCGCGCTCAGCCCCAAGACGCGCAACGCGCAGGTCGCGATGTTCGAGGCGGGCGAGGTCGACTATCTCGTCGCCACCGACGCGATCGGCATGGGGCTGAACCTCGACGTCCAGCACGTCGCTTTCGCGAGCTTGCAGAAATTCGACGGCCGCCGGGTCCGCCGCCTGACCATATCGGAAATGGCGCAGATCGCCGGACGCGCAGGGCGGCACCAGCAGGACGGCAGTTTCGGTACCGTCGGCCAGCCGCAGGGCGGCTTCACGCCCGAAGAAATCGCCGCGATCGAAGGGCATCATTTCCCGCCGCTGACCAGCCTGTTCTGGCGCAATCCGGCGCCGCGTTTCGATACGCTCGATACGCTGATCGCCGACCTTGCGCGGCCGCCCGAGCACAAGGCGCTGCGCCCGGCCCCCGAAGCCGTCGATATTGCGGTGCTCAAGCATCTGGCGGGCGACATGGAGGTGCGCGCACGCGCCGACGAGGCGGCGGCGGTGCAGCGCCTGTGGGACGTGTGCGGCCTCCCCGATTTCGAACAGCTCGGCCCCGAACATCATAGCCGCACCGTCCTCAAGCTGTGGCAATGGCGCACAAGCGGCAACGGGATGATCGACCCCGACTGGTTCGCGCGCCGCCTCGCCCGGCTCGACCAGGTCGATGGCGATATCGACCAGCTCGCGAGCCGCATCGCCGCGGTGCGCACATTATGCTTTATCGCCCAGCGGGGCGACTGGATCGAAGGCGGCGCCGGATGGACCGAGCGCACGCAGGACCTCGAATCGCGATTGTCCGACGCGCTGCATGCGGCGCTCGCACAGCGTTTCGTCGATCGCCGCCTGGCGCTGCTGATCCGCGATGCGGGGCAGCGCCACGCCGCGCTGCCGGTCGCGGTCGGCCCCGACGGCACCGTCGCCGTCGACGGCGAAGCGATCGGGACGCTCAAAGGCTTTCAGTTCAAGGTCGATCCCGGCGCGCGCGCCAGCGATCACCGCCTTTTACTCGCCGCCGCCGAGAAGCATCTGCGCGCCGAACTCGCCCGCCGCGCCGCGCTGCTTGCAAGCGGCGAGGACAAGGCGATCGAACTGGTCAGCGAAGCCGGCGCGCCGCCGCGGCTCGCCTGGCACGGCCAGACGATCGCGACACTCGCGCGCGGCCCGACGCTTGTACAGCCGGCAATCCAGATCGACCCGTCGCTTCGGCGGCTCGAACCGCAGCAGGTGCAGGCGATCGCCGAGCGGTTGCAGATTTTCGTCGCCGAACAGCTCGCGCGTCATGCCGCGCCGCTGGCCGCGATGGGCGAAGCGGCGGGCGACCTCTTCACCCCGCCGCATGTCCGCGCGCTGCTTGCCGCGCTCGTCGATGGCGGCGGCATGGCGCCGCGCGCGCAGGTCGAGGCGCAACTGGGCGCGATGAGCGCCGAAGAGCGTCCCTATCTGCGCAAGCTCGGCCTGACTGTCGGGTCGCTCGACCTATTTCATCACCTGCTGCTCAAGCCCGAAGCCGTGCGCTGGCGCGCGGCGCTGCTTGCGGCGCAACAAGGAAGCGCGCCGATCCCGGCGCTGCCGCCGCAGGGCGCGGTGCTGCAAAAGAGCGGCCATCACGGCGGGCTGCGCATTGCAGGCTTCCGCCGCTGCGCCTCGGGCTGGCTGCGTATCGACATGGCCGAAAAGCTGGCGCGTCAGGCCCATGCCGCGCGTCTGAAGGCCGCGCATCCGCCGACCGAGCCCGTCGCGGGTGCAGCCGAACATCATGCCGACCATCCTGACGGCGCCGACGAAGGTCAGGGGGTTTCGGCCGCGCCGCCGCCCGGCTTCGTCATCGACCCGGCGCTCGCCACCTCGCTCGGGCTTGACGAGGAAACGCGCCGCGCGCTGCTGCAGGCGTTCGGCTTTCGCAGCATCGGCGAGCCCGCGCTCCAGCGCTGGCGCTGGTCGGGCCTGAAGGCCGCCGACAAGCGCAAACACCGGAAGCACAAGGCGGGCGACAAACGGCCTGAAACAAAGGCTACGACCTCTACCGATGGACACCCGGCACGGCACCGAGCCAAGCCGGGCAAGACCGGCAAGCCGAACACGGCAAAGGGTCAGCGGCCGCAGGGGCAGCAGCAGGGCAAAGCCGGGGCGCGGCCACCGCGAACCGACCGTCCCGACCGCCCGGTCCGGCGCGGCCCGTCGCCGAACAGCCCCTTCGCCGGGTTGGCCGCGTTGATGGCAGAGGCGCGCAAGGACTGATGGCAAGCCCCGGCGCAGCAGGCAGCATCCGGCTCGACAAGCTGCTCTGGTATCTGCGCTTTGCGCGTTCGCGCAGCATCGCGCAGGCGATGGTCGCGGCGGGCCATATCCGCCTCGACGGCCGCCGCGTCAGCCGCGCGTCGGTCGCGGTCCATCCCGGCGCGACGATCGTGCTGCCGGTCGGCGAACGCATCGAAGTGATCCGCCTCCTGACCCTGCCGCCACGCCGCGGTCCCGCGCCCGAAGCGCAGGCCTGTTACGAACGACTGACCTCTGCGCCGGCCTCTCCGGGAAATGAGAGTGATTCGCAACTGGCGGCGGACCATTGACGCATCGCCGCCACGCGGCATAGGAGGCGGGGAATCGCAACAAGGGGCGGCAGCAATCCGCCACGAAGGGAGCCCTTACCCATGACCTATGTCGTCACCGACGCCTGCATCCGCTGCAAATATATGGATTGCGTCGAGGTTTGCCCCGTGGACTGCTTCTATGAGGGCGAGAATATGCTCGTCATCAACCCCAATGAATGCATCGATTGCGGCGTGTGCGAACCCGAATGCCCCGCCGAGGCGATTCTGCCCGATACCGAGAGCGGCCTTGAAAAATGGCTGGAAGTGAACAGCAAATTCAGCGCCGAATGGCCGAACATCACGACCAAGAAGGACAGCCCCGCCGACGCCGACGAATATAAGGGCGTCGACGACAAATATGAAAAATTCTTCTCGCCCGAACCGGGCGAAGGCGACTGAGACCAGGGACAGGGCGGGATTTTCCCGCCCTTTTCTTTTGCAGCCGCCGCCGCTGAAACGGGGAGCGCTGCAAGGCCGCGCACCGCCCGTCGTTGAAGCGCCGCGGCACGGCGGCACCGAACGGGCTTTGCGCCATCGCTATGCGCGCCTATATCATGCGCATGACAAGCCCCACCGATCCCCGCCGCTTCCTCTACCGCGCCGATGCGCTCGACCCCGATCTGGCGCAGAAACTCGCGCGCGAGGCACTGGCGAAGGCCGACGATGGCGAGCTTTATCTGCAATATCGCGCGACCGAGAGCTTCGGCTTCGACGACGGACGTCTGAAGACCGCCGATTATTCGACCGACGCCGGCTTCGGGCTGCGCGCCGTGACGGGCGAGATGACGGGCTTTGCGCATGCCAGCGACGTCAGCGCCGGCGCGATCCGTCGCGCCGCCGAAACGCTGGCGTTGCTCGATCCCGCGAAACAGGCACCCGCCGGCCCGCCGCCGCGCACCAACCGCCACCTCTATGACGAGGCGAACCCCCTCGACCTCGTCCCCTTCGCGAAGAAGGTCGAGCTCTGCCAGAAGATCGACGCCGCTGCGCGCGCGCGCGATCCGCGCATCGTGCAGGTGTCGGTCGCGCTCGCGGGTAGCTGGTCGGTGGTCGAAATCGTCCGCGCCGACGGCTTCCTCGCAACCGACATCCGCCCGCTCGTCCGCCTCAACGTCTCGATCGTCGTCGAAGAAAATGGACGGCGCGAGAGCGGCTATTTCGGCCTCGGCGGCCGTTATATGTACGATCACCTCTTCGAAGAGGCGCAGTGGAACCGCGCGATCGACGAGGCGCTGAATCAGGCGCTCGTCAATCTGCGCGCGGTCGATGCCCCCGCCGGCGAATTTACCGTGCTGCTCGGCCCCGGCTGGCCGGGCGTGCTGCTCCATGAAGCGGTCGGGCATGGGCTCGAGGGCGATTTCAACCGCAAGGGCACCAGCGCCTTTTCGGGCCGGATCGGGGAACGCGTCGCGGCGGCGGGCGTCACCGTGGTCGACGACGGCGCGATGGAAAGCCCGGTCGGCGGCGGTCGCCGCGGTTCGCTCAGCATCGACGACGAGGGCACGCCGACCGGCGAGACGATCCTGATCGAGGACGGCATCCTCAAGGGCTATATGCAGGACCGCCTCAATGCGCGGCTGATGGGCGTCGAACCGACCGGTAATGGTCGCCGCGAAAGCTTTGCGCACGCGCCGATGCCGCGGATGACCAACACCTTCATGCGGGGTGGTAACGACGATCCCGCCGAGCTGCTGAGCCGCGTCAAGAACGGCATCTTCGCCAAGAGCTTCGGCGGCGGACAGGTGGACATCGTGTCGGGCAAGTTCGTGTTCAGCTGCACCGAAGCCTACAAGATCGAGAACGGCAAGATCGGGGACTCGATCAAGGGCGCGACCCTGATCGGCGACGGGCCGAGCGTGCTGACCAAAGTCAGCGGCATCGGCAACGACATGGCGATCGACGAAGGCATCGGCATCTGCGGCAAGGGGGGCCAGAGCGTCCCTGCCGGCGTCGGCCAGCCGACGCTGCTGGTGAACGGTCTGACGGTCGGCGGGACGGCGTGACAATCGCGTCATCGCGAAGGGCGAAGTGACGAAGCAATCTCAAGCGCCCGGCCTTGCGCTACGGCGATGACTCGAGATTGCTTTGCTTCGCTCGCAATGACGAAGACTGTGACAGCCCTCACTTGGCGTTCGCCCGATCCGCGCATATAGAGGACCAAACAAAAATAGATTTCGGTCGCATCATCCGTGGGGCACCCCCACAACAGGGAGGTTTGCATGCGTTCGAGTCTGCGTTTCGTGTCCGTCGCCGCCGTTGCCGCGATGCTCGCCGCCGTTCCGGGATCGGCGCAAAAGACCACCGGCCCCAAGGAACGCTATGAAATGGACGTCGCGACGATGTCGGGTTTCGCCGCGATGGCGGGGGGCGGTCGCGGCGGCCTGGGCGGCGCGATGAGCATGATGTTCGGCGGCGACCCGTCGAGCCGCGTCGCCTACACGCTCAACCTCCGTCTCGGCTCCGATCAGTCGCCGACCGCGCCGCCGCCCAAGGGCGATCATTATTTCGAACCGCAGGCCAAGCTCGGCAAATCGGTACCGCTGATCGCGCCGCAGCGCGCCGAAGGCAGCTACACTACCGAATTCGAACGGCCCAAGGGGCGACTGCTGCTCTATTGGGGCTGCGGCGCCAAGGCCGGCCCCGGCCAGCCTGTCATAATCGATTTTGCCAAGGTCGCGGCGGGACAAGTTCCGCCCGGCCTCTTCTCGAGCGCGGTGCCGATCATCCGCGAGGTCAGCCAGGCGAACAGCAAATCCTATGTCGACTGGCCGAACAGCAAGGGCGGCAAACAGCCGCAGGCGGGGTCGTCGCTGATCGGGGCGCACCGGATCAACAGCAATGTCGGGTCGGACATCAATTTCAATCTCGCGCAGGATTATATGCCGGGTCTCCAGGCCTCGACCGCGCAACAGGCCGACGGATCGGTGATGATCCGCTGGGGCGCGCTCCAGCCCGCGACCGGCTATGTCGCATGGACGATCGGCGGCATGGACCGCGGCGGCGGCAATGGCGACATGGTCTGGTGGACGAGCAGCGCATCGAAGGAATTCGGCGGCGGCCTGTGGGATTGGCTCCCCCCGTCGGTCGTCGCCAACCTGATCACGAAAAAGATCGTGATGCCGCCATCGCAGACAAGCTGCCAGATCCCGGCCGAGGTCAAGAAGGCGTCGGGCGAAATGATGATCGGCAATCTTAACGCCTTCGGTCCCGAAGCCAATTTCTCCTATCCGCCCAAGCCCGCGGGCAATGCGGTGTGGAATATCGACTGGACCGCCAAGGTGCGCTTCCGGTCGCACACCATGCTGCTCGTCGGCGCCGATATGGGCGGCATGGGCGCGATGGGCGGCAGCAGCGGCAGCGCCAGCACCCCCGCCGAACCGCCCAAGAAAAAGAAGTGCAAGGGACCGCTCGGCATCCCGCTGCCCGACGGCGCCTGCTGATTTCCGCCGGCGCTTTCAGGCTCGGTTCACGCGTCTCCGTCTATGGAGTGGGGAGGGGTAGGACATTTCGAACCGCAGGAGCCCTGTCATGCGTCCGCTGATTACCGCCATCATCGCCGCCGCCGCTGTCGCGGCGGTTCCCGCTGCCGCCACCGCGCGCGAAAAGCTCGCACCCGAGGCGCAGCTTGCCAAGCTGCTCGAAGGCCGCGTCGCCGGCAAGGCGCGCGACTGCATCTCGCTCTCGGCCGTCACGAGCAGCCAGGTCATCGACAAGACCGCTATCGTCTATCGCATCGGGGACACCCTGTGGGTCAACCGGCCGAAAAATGCCGACAGCCTCGACGACGACGATGTGCTTGTTACCAAGACGACGACGTCGCAGCTCTGTTCGATCGACACGGTCGAACTGCACGACCGTAGCAGCCACATGTACAACGGCTTCGTCTCGCTCGGCGAATTTACCCCCTATCGGCGCGCGGGATCGAACTGATAGACAAGGGGAATGTTCGACGACGATCTTCCCCCGCCTTCGCCGCCGCCCGCCGACTGGCCGCATCGGCTGCTCGCCTTCTGGTTCGACAGTCATGGCATGGACGACTGGTATGGCGGCGGCGCCGATTTCGATACGGCGGTACGCGATCTGGCCGCCGACTGGCTGGCGGCGCTGCGTAGCCAGCCTGCTCAGGCCTTTTTGACCGACCCCGACACCGCGCTCGCCGCAACGATCCTGTTCGACCAGGTGCCGCGCAACATCTTTCGCGGCAGCGCCGAAGCCTTTGCGACCGACGATCTGGCGCGCCAGATCGCGCGCGGCATCATCGCGCAGGGCTGGGACCAGCACTGGCCCGACGCACGGCGCCAGTTCGCCTATCTGCCCTTCGAACATAGCGAGGATATCGCCGATCAGCGCGAATCGCTGCGCCTGATGTCCGAACTCGCCGATCCGGTCTTCCACGACTATGCGAAGAAGCATTTCGACATCATCGACCGTTTCGGACGTTTCCCGCACCGCAATGCCGCCCTCGGCCGCGCAACGCGTACCGATGAGCAGGCGGCGATAGAAGAGGGCAAGAATTGGTGATAGACCGGCCGCTGAACGGAGCTTTGCCATGGCCGAATTTTTCGACGCGCTGACCGAAAAGCACGTCGCTTTCATCGAAAAGCAACCCATCTTTTTCGTTGCGACCGCGGCCGCCGACGGGCGCGTGAACCTGTCGCCCAAGGGCTATGCCGACAGCTTCCGCATCCTGTCCGGCAGCCAGGTCGCCTATCTCGACCTCGGCGGATCGGGGAACGAAACCCATGCGCATCTTGCGGCCGAACAAGCCGACCGCGGGCGCATCACGATCATGTTCTGCGCCTTTGACCGCAGCGCGCTGATCCTGCGTCTCTACGGCCGCGGCCGTGCGGTGCTGCCGCAGGACGATGAATGGAATGCGCTCGCGGCGCAGTTCAGTCTGCTCCCCGGCACCCGCCAGATCTTCGTCATCGATATCGACAGCGTGCAGACGAGCTGCGGCTGGGGCGTGCCGATGATGGAATTGCAGCACGAACGTGACACGCTGCAGAAATATCATCGTCAGGCCGATCCGGTCGAATGGACCGAAAAGTTCAAAGGCCGCACGCGCAGCATCGACGGACTGCCGACCCGGCCGACCGACCGCTATATCGCGGGCGACGCCTGAATGGCGCTGGTCGAACTGGTGCGGATGCCGAACGGCGCCGAGGCCGAATTGCTGCGCGGTCGCCTCGAAAGCGCCGGAGTTCCTGCGGTCTGCTTCGACGCGGGGATGAATATCGCCGAAAGCGTCGGCCTCGCGATTCCCGTCCGCGTCATGGTGCTCGACGAGGATCTCGCCGACGCGCGCGCCTTGATGGCGGAGTTCGGGATCGCCTAGGATGCGGATGACGGCTGCAACCCGGACCCGCCGCCGTTCGTCTTTACCGCAATGAAAGCAGCCCGCCCTCTCCGATGATCAAGGTCGCCAGCTACAATATGCGCAAGGGCATCGGCCTCGACCGTCGCCGCGATCCGGGGCGAGTGCTGTCGGTTCTTGGCGAGCTCGATGCCGACATCGTCGCCTTGCAGGAGGCCGACCGCCGCTTCGGCACGCGCGCGAGTGCGATCCCGCCGCACATGTTCGAAGATCATAGCGACTATGTTCCCGTCGACCTGCTGGACGGCCGCCCCTATGCGATCGGCTGGCACGGCAATGCGCTGCTCGTGCGCAAGGGCATAGTGGTCGAGGAGAGTCACGCGCTCCATCTGCCAACACTCGAACCGCGCGGCGCGGTCGCCGCGACGGTGCGCGTCGGCGATACGCGGCTCCGCGTCGTGGGCATGCATCTCGACATTTCGGGGCTGCGCCGGCGCCAGCAGGCGCGCGCCATCCTCTCGCATGTCGCCGAAGGCGAAAAGCTGCCAACGGTGCTGATGGGCGACTGCAACGAATGGCGCAATCGCGGCGGCTGCCTCCACGATTTCGGCGAGCATCACCGTCTCGTCGATACCGGCCACAGTTTTCACAGCCGCAAGCCCGTCGCGCGCCTCGACCGCATCTTCGCCTCGCCCGAACTCGAAGCCGTGGACGCCGGCGTCCACCAGAGCGCGCTCGCCGCACGCGCGTCCGACCATCTGCCGATCTGGGCGCGGTTCAAGCCCGCCGACTGATCGGCCGCGCCCTCCCCCGGTCGGCGGACAGGCACAAGCGCGAGCAACGTATCACTGCTCAAAATTTAGGCAAATGCCTGCCTCGCCTGCCCAGGTTGCGACCGATTGCACCTGCCTGGCGGTTAAAAATCGTCACAAAATGTTAACTTTCCCGCCCTCGCCGCAATTTGGCACGGCTGTTGCACTGCAACATGGTGCCATAAGCAAAAGGGGGCATCATGAAGCTGATCCTTGCTATCATTAAACCGTTCAAGCTCGACGAGGTGCGCGAAGCACTGACCGGGCTGGGCATCGCAGGAATGACCGTCACCGAGGTCAAGGGTTTCGGCCGGCAGAAGGGCCAGACCGAAATCTATCGCGGCGCCGAATATGCAACCAACATGGTGCCCAAGGTGAAGATCGAGCTCGTCTGCGACGATGCGCTCGCACCGCGGGTCGTCGAAACGCTTCAGCAAAGCGCCGGAACCGGGTCGATCGGCGACGGCAAGATTTTCGTCCTCGACGTCGGGCAAGCCGTGCGCATCCGCACCGGCGAGACCGGCGAGGCGGCGCTGTGATGACGAAGGGGGAAAATATGACGTTCGCAAAGAAAATGGGGGTCGGTAAGATCGCGGCGAGCGCCGCGGCTGGCGGCCTCGCGCTGTTCGCGGCGCTGCCCGCCTGGGCGCAGGAAGCGGCTGCCGCCGCACCCGTCGTCGATAAGGGCGATACCGCCTGGATGATGACCTCGACGGTGCTCGTCCTCGCGATGATCCTGCCCGGCCTTGCGCTTTTCTACGGCGGCCTGACCCGCAGCAAGAATATGCTTTCGACGATGACGCAGATCGGCGCGGTCGCCTGTCTCGCGATGATCGTCTGGGTTTGCTACGGCTATGGCCTTGCTTTCGGCCCCGAAGGCAATGCCTTCATCTCGTGGGGTAAATTCTTCCTCGCCGGCGTCACGCCCGACAGCCTTGCCGATACCTTCTCGGACGGCTTCAAACTGCCCGAATATGTGTTCATCTGCTTCCAGATGACCTTCGCCGCGATCACGCTGGCGCTGGTCCTGGGCGCGACGGTCGAACGCATGAAATTTTCGGCGGCGCTCGTCTTCGGAGTCATCTGGCTGACGATCGTCTATTTCCCGATCGCGCACATGGTGTGGGCGGTTGGCGGCTTCCTTTTTGAAGGCAAGATGTTCGGCACCGATCTGCCGGCGGCACTCGACTTTGCGGGCGGCACCGTGGTCCACATCAACGCCGGTGTCTCGGCACTCGTCGCGGCGATGATCCTCGGCAAGCGTATCGGCTATCAGAAGGAAATCATGGCGCCGCACTCGCTGACGCTGACCATGGTCGGCACCGGCCTGCTGTGGGTGGGCTGGTTCGGCTTCAACGCCGGTTCGGCGCTCGAAGCCAATGGCTCTGCGGCGCTCGCGATGATCAACACCTTCGTCGCCACCGCCTCGGCCGGCCTTGCCTGGATGCTCGCCGAAAAGCTGGGCGGTCACAAGCCGTCGGCTCTTGGCTTCTGCTCGGGCATCATCGCCGGCCTCGTCGCGGTCACTCCGGCAGCGGGCAATTCGGGTCCGTTCGGCGCGATCGTCCTCGGCGCGGTTGCCGCGTTCATCTGCTTCTATGTCGTCACCGTCCTCAAGCCCAAGCTCGGCTACGATGACGCGCTCGATGCCTTCGGCATCCACGGCGTGGGCGGCATCGTCGGCGCCATCGGCACCGGCATCGTCTACGCTCCGAGCCTCGGCGGTCCCGGTGGTGAGGATTTCGCGATGGGACCTCAGGTCGTAACCCAGATCGTCGCTGTCCTCGTCGCGATCGTCTGGGCCGCCATCGGCACCGTCATCGCGGTCTATGTCGCCAAGGCGCTCACCGGGCTCCGCGTCACCGAAGAAGTCGAACGCGAAGGCCTCGACCTCGGCGAACATGGGGAACGCGCCTACAATATGTAATCACGAGACAGGATACCCGCCGCCGCTCTCTCCTCTTTCAAACGGGCGGCGGGGTCCTAACCAGGTTCCTCCTGCGAACCACTCATGGCCGGGATGCGAAAGCGCCCCGGCCATTTTTTTGTGCAGATTGCGCTGCACAATAAAAGGGCAGCGCTGCCGCGAAATTAGGCCTTCCCATCATGACATTAATATGGCATTCAGCCTGTCAACAGTTTCAGGAGGGGAGAGCCTGAAAGGCTGGGCCAGGACGCAAGTCCTGGCCCTCTTTTTTTGCCCATTTCGCAGGCACCCCTGAAAAGCCGCGCTTTTTCAGGCCTCTCGTAGAGCGAGGCATCGCCGAGGGCTGCACGCCCCGGTCCGCCGAATCGGTCGCGCCGAGCGCCTCCGCCGCGACAGACTCCGGCCGCCGCGACGCTTTCGCGCACTGCGGCAATGGCCCCTTATTGCAGCGCGGATTTGACGAAATCGGCGGCGCGTTCGCCGATCATGATGCTCGGCGCATTGGTGTTGCCGCTGACGAGGCGGGGCATGATGCTCGCATCGGCAACCCACAGGCCATCGACGCCATTCAGCTTCAGCGCCGGGTCGACGACCGCGTCGGCGTCGCTGCCCATGCGGCAGGTGCCGACCGGGTGATAGACGGTGTCGGCGCGGCTGCGGATCAGCGCGTCGAGCGCGGCGTCATCGTCGATATTCACCGGGTGGCGATCGACGCCGGCATAGTCGGACAGCGGCGGCGCGGCGACGATGCGGTGCATCATCCGTACCCCGGCGCGCAGCGTCGCCATGTCGCGGTCGTCGGTCAGGAAGCCGGGATCGATCATGGGTGCAGCCGCTGCATCGGGCGAGGCGAGCGTCACGCTGCCTCGGCTTTCGGGGCGCAGGACGCAGGCGTGGCACGAAAAGCCATGCCCCTTCACCTTGGTGCGGCCGTGATCCTCCAGCATCGCGGGAACGAAGTGGAACTGGATATCGGGCGCAGCAACGTCGGGCCGCGATTTCCAGAAGCCGCCCGCTTCGGCGAAGGGCGTGGTCATGATGCCGGTGCGCCCGGTGCGATGTTCGAAAATCGCCTTCAGCATCCGCCAGCTGCCCGCGAGACTGTCGCCGAAGGGGTCGCCCGAGCGCGTTTCCCAGCTCGACACATAGTCGATATGGTCCTGCAGATCGGCCCCCACCGCCGCACGGTCGGCGACCGGATCGATCCCCATCGCCTTCAGATGGGCGGCGGGTCCGATGCCCGACAGCATCAGCAGCTGCGGCGACCCGAAAGCACCAGCCGACAGGATCACCCCGCCCGCGGCGCGCAGCGTCTCGCGCGCGTTGCCGCGGCGGATCGCCACGCCCGTCGCGCGGCCGTTTTCGACGATGATCTTCTCGACCAGCGCGCCGGTACGAATGGCGAAATTGGCGCGCCCGCGCAGCGGTTCGACATAGGCGCGCGCCGCCGACCAGCGCTCGCCGCCCTTCTGCGTCACCTGATACAGGCCAAAGCCTTCCTGCTGCGCGCCGTTGAAATCGGGGGTGCGCGGCAATTGCAGCGCCGCCGCGCTCTCGACGAAGCGGCGGCTCGTCACATTGGGCCAGCGCTGGTCCATCACGTTGAGCGGACCGTTGTCACCGTGCCATTCGTCGGCGCCGCGTTCATTGCCCTCGCTGCGCTTGAAATAGGGCAGCACGTCGGCATAGCTCCAGCCGCTCGCGCCAAGCGCCGCCCATTGGTCGTAATCGAAAGCGTGCCCGCGAATATAGATCATCGCGTTAATCGCGCTCGATCCACCCAGCCCGCGCCCGCGCGGCTGGTACCCCGTGCGGCCGTTCAGTCCCTTTTGCGGAACCGTATCATATTGATAATTCGACTTCTTGGGGATGAAGGGCATGAAACCGGGCGTCTTCACCCACATACTGTCGTTCGATCCCCCGGCTTCGATCAGGCAGACACGCCGCGTGCCGTCCTCGGCAAGCCGTCCCGCCGCCGCGCTCCCGGCGCTGCCGCCGCCGATGACGATGATGTCGAACTGATCCATAAAGCCGCTCCCCTCGCCACCCGATCGGTGGTCAATTGCGACTTACATGAATGTCATTAGCCCGCGAGGCAAGCGCGTTGTCGCGGCGGGCGAAGACTATTCCGCAGCCGGCTCCTCGACGGGGTGACCGGCGGCCCATCGCTCCTTGATCATCGCGCTGGTCATCCGGCTGCCGTCGTGGCTCCAGCCGGGTTCGCGCCAGATATAGGACAGCTTGTGCCGCCACGGCGCGCTCCACACGTCTTTGGCGATCCCGACCCATTCGTGGACCGCGGCCCACAAAAGGTTGAAGCTGCCGAGCTGCTTGACGATGCCATAGCGAACCGGATCGTCGTCGCGTTCGGGAACGAAGCTGCCGAACATCCTGTCCCACACGATGAAGACCCCGGCATAGTTGGCGTCAAGGTAGCGCGGGTTGACGCCGTGGTGGACGCGGTGGTGCGATGGCGTGTTCATCACCGCCTCGAACCAGCGCGGCATCCGCCCGATCGCCTCGGTATGAATCCAGAACTGGTAGATCAGGTTAAGCCCGCCGCAGAAGAAGACCATCGCTGGCGGAAAGCCGATCAGGAACAGCGGCAGACGGAACAGGAAGGCCAGGCTGAAAAAGCCGGTCCAGGTCTGCCGCAGCGCGGTCGACAGATTATAATGCTGGCTCGAATGATGGATGACATGGCTCGCCCAGAACCAGCGGACGCGGTGCGCGCTGCGATGAAAGGCATAATAGGCCAGATCGTCGAGGACGAAACAGAGGATCCACGCCCACCACCATTGTTTGAGCGCAATGCCGATGTCGAAAAGGTGGAATTGATAGACCCACACCGCCATGCCGACGACCGCCGCGCCGACTGCCGCACCGGCCACCTGACTACCGGTACCAAGCAGGAGCGAGGTCAGCGTGTCGCGCGTTTCGTACCGGCTCTTGTCGCGGCGCAGCGACACGATCATCTCGGCGATCAGCAACAGGATAAAGGCGGGCACCGCATAGGTTACCGGGTTGGGAAGATCATCCATGCGCCACATCCCGCATCCGTGCCGCCCATACCCCCGCGTCTTTCCCGAGTTGCAGCGTCACCGACCCGAAGGTTCGCTCGGGCATCGTCAATGTCAGGAAATCCTTGTCGAGCCGTCCAACCACGGCTGCGTCGACCGGCCGCGCCGCGAAATGATTGCCGTGCGCCCGCACCAGCATCATCCGCCCGGCGGCGTTGCGGACGATCGCCGCAAAGCCCGCGCGGTCGCGCGCGACCTCTATCCCCCCGAACCCCGTCTCGGCCTCGTCGGCAAGGCGGATCGCATGCGCGGCGTCGGCGATCCGCGGATCGGCGCCCAGACCCATGCGCTTGACCAGCCAGGCGACGAACAGGACCGCCACCAGCGATCCCGCGAGCTGGATAAGGTCGCTCACCGTCATGGCTAACCTGCGAGCGCGTCCATCATCGGCCGCAGCGCCGACAGATCATAGCCGCCGTTCGCGGCCGCATCGCACAGCATGTCGATATCGTCGCCGGCCCGCGCGCGCGTCAGCGCCCACAAATGCGTCGAGCGCGTGCCCGACCGGCAATAGGCGAGCACCGGCCCGGTCGCATCGCCCAGCAACGTATCGAGCGCGTCGAGTTGCGGATGGCTGAACCCCGAATGGCCGATCGGGATGGCGGCATAGGCCATTCCCTCGGCGGCGCAGGCATGCGCGATGGCGTCGCCCTGCGGCGCGCCCGGGTCCTCGCCGTCGGGGCGGTTGTTTACGATCATCGCAAAGCCTGCCGCCTTCGCCGCGGCGACATCCTCGATGCTGATTTGCGGCGCGACCGAATAGGTCGGGGTCAAGGCTCGAAAGTCGCTCATGCCGCGATCTATAAACCTGCGCCGATTGCTGACAAGCGTGAAGGTGGCAACAAGGTTGCGCGATAGCGATCTTTCCTAGAACTGCCGGATCACCTCCAGAAAGGCATCGCCCCATGCCTCCAGCTTCTTGGCGCCGACGCCGGGAATCGACGCAAGGTCGGCGCGCGAGGCGGGACGCTCGCTCGCCATCGCGCGCAGCACCGCGTCGTGAAAGATCACATAGGGCGGCACGCCCGCCTCGCTCGCGAGATCGCGCCGCGTCGCACGCAGCGCATCGAACAGCGGGTCGCCGACCGGGTTTGCCGCCGCACCATCGCCGCGCCCGGCGCGCGACAGGCGGCGGGCAGGCGGCTCGGCCATCAGCACGGGCACCTCGCCCTTCATCACCGCGCGCCCGGCGGGGCCGAACATCAGCCCGCCATGTTCGGTCGCGGCCAGCGCCTCGCGCGCCATCAGGCTGCGCACCAGCGGCTTGATCAGCCGCGCATCCTCCCCCTCGACGATGCCGAACACCGACAATTTGTCGTGGCCGCGCGCGGCGATCCGTTCGTCGCGCCGCCCGGTCAGCACCGCCTCGACATGCGCCGCGCCATAGCTTTGCCCGGTGCGATAGACCGCCGACAGCAGCTTTTGCGCCAACACCGTCGCATCGACCTGCTTCGGCGGGTCGAGGCAATTGTCGCAATTGCCGCAGCGCGTCGGCGGGTCTTCGCCGAAGTGGCGCAGCAGCAGCGCGCGGCGGCACTCGACCGTCTCGACCAACGCCGCGAGCGCATTCAACCGGGCGCGCTCGCCTGCCAGCCGGTCCTCGGGCAGATCGCCCAGCCGCATCCGCGCCCGCGCGAAATCTTCTGCGCCCCACAGCATCAACGCCTCGGCGGGATCGCCGTCGCGCCCCGCGCGCCCGGTCTCCTGATAATAGCTCTCGATCGATTTGGGCAGCCCGGCATGCGCGACGAAGCGCACGTCGGGCTTGTCGATCCCCATGCCGAAGGCGACCGTCGCGGTGACGATGCCATCTTCGGAGGCGACGAAATCATGCTGCACCCGCGCGCGCCGTTCGGGGTCGAGCCCGGCATGATAGGCCGCCACGCTGCGCCCGGTGGCGGCGGCGAGCTTCGCGGCCATCCGTTCGGTCCCGTCGCGCGTCGGACAATAGACGATCCCGGGCCCCGGATTGGCGGCGATGAATTCGGTAAGCTGTTTTGCCGGCGCGCCGCGCGGCGCGATGCGATAGCGGATGTTCGGCCGGTCGAACCCCGCGAGGATCAACCCTTCGGCGGGGATGCCGAGCTGGACCAATATATCCTCGCGCGTGTGCTTGTCGGCCGTCGCGGTCAGCGCGAGCCGCGGTACCGCCGGAAAGGCGTCGAGCAGCGGGCGGAGCAGGCGATAGTCGGGGCGGAAATCATGCCCCCATTCCGAAACGCAATGCGCTTCGTCGATCGCGAACAGCGCGGGCGCGCGCGCCGCCATCAGCGACCGGAACCCCTCGCCCGTCGCCCGTTCGGGCGCGATGTAGAGGAGGTCGAGCTGTCCGTCACGATAGGCCTGGCGCGTGTCGGCGAAATCGGCATCGACGCTGGTCAGACTGGCGGCGCGAATCCCGGCCGCGCGCGCACCGCGCAGCTGATCATGCATCAGCGCGATCAGCGGCGATACGACGACGACACAGCCGTCGAGCGCCACGGCGGGAAGCTGGTAGGTCAACGACTTGCCCGCCCCCGTCGGCATCACCGCCAGCGTATGCGCGCCCGCCATCACCCGCCCGACGACATCGGCCTGCCGCCCGCGAAAGGCGTCGAAACCGAAAGTGGATTTGAGAAGAGGGAGAAGAGCATCGGCGGACATCGCTCGGGGCGATAGGGGAGTCGAGCCCGCGACGGAACCCCCTCCACGCGGATGCGGTCTAAACCGTGCCCTCTTCCTTTTCGGCCTGCTGACGCGCCCACATGTCGGCGTAGAGGCCGCGCATCGCGAGCAGTTGGTCGTGGGTGCCCGTTTCGGCGACGCGGCCGCGGTCGAGGACGATGATGCGGTCGGCGCTCGTGACGGTCGACAGGCGGTGCGCGATCACCAGCGTCGTGCGCCGTTCGGCGATCCGTTCCAGCGTGTCCTGAATCGCCGCCTCGGTCCGGCTGTCGAGTGCGCTCGTTGCTTCGTCGAGGATCAGGACCGGCGGATTCTTGAGCAGGGTGCGCGCGATCGCGACGCGCTGTTTCTCGCCGCCCGACAGTTTGAGCCCGCGCTCGCCGACTTCGGTCTCATAGCCCTGCGGCAGCATCGCAATGAAGCCGTCGATCGCCGCGCCTTTCGCCGCCTCGGCAATCTCTTCGACGCGCGCATCGGCGCGGCCATAGGCGATATTATATCCGATGCTGTCGTTGAACAGCACCGTATCCTGCGGGACGATCCCGATTGCGGCGCGCAGGCTCTGCTGCGTCACCGCGCGGATGTCCTGCCCGTCGATCAGGATGCGGCCGCCCTGCGGATCGTAGAAGCGGAAGAGCAGCCGCGCGATCGTCGATTTGCCCGCGCCCGAAGGGCCGACAATGGCCAGCGTCTCGCCCGCGCCCACCGCAAAGCTGACGCCGTTCAAAATGGTCCGGTCGGCCTCATAGCCGAAGACGACATCCTCGAACGCCACGGCACCGCCCGCGACGTGCAGCGCGGGGGCGCCGGGCGCGTCGGTGATCTCGCTTGGCGTGTCGATCAGGCGGAACATCGCCTCCATGTCGATCAGCCCCTGGCGGATCGTGCGATAGACCATGCCGAGCATGTCGAGCGGGCGGAAAAGCTGCGCGAGCAACGTGTTGACGAGCACCACGTCGCCGACCGCGAAGATGCCGCGCGACCAGCCCCACACCGTATAGCCCATCGCGCCGGCCATCGCTGCATTGGTGATGAAGCTCTGCCCGATATTGAGCCAGGCGAGGCTGTTCTCGCTCTTGACCGCGGCGCTCGCATATTGACCCGCAACCTCGCGGTAGCGCGCTGTCTCGCGCTCCTCGGCGCCGAAATATTTGACCGTCTCGTAATTGAGCAGGCTGTCGACGCTGCGCCCGACAGTCAGCGTGTCGAGGTCGTTCATCCGCATCCTGAGCGCGGTGCGCCAGTCGGTCACCTTGCGCGTGAAGGCAATGTAGACGACGACCATCAGCGCGGTCGCCGCGGCCAGACCGAGGCTGAATTTGGTCCAGAAGATGACGATGACCGCGGTCAGTTCGATGATCGTCGGCGCGATATTGAACAACAGGAAATAGAGCATGGTGTCGATGCTCTTGGTTCCGCGCTCGATCACCTTGGTCACCTCGCCCGTCCGCCGCGCGAGGTGAAAACGCAGCGACAGTGCATGCAGGTGGGTGAAGGTGGCGATCGCGAGTTCGCGCGTCGCATCCTGCCCGACGCGTTCGAAAACGACATTGCGCAGATTGTCGAACAGCACCCCGGCAAAGCGCGCGCCGGCATAGGCGACGACCAACCCGATGGTCAGCGCGACGCCTTCCTGCATCCCCGGCGCCATGCGGTTGATCGCCGCGCCATAGACGAAGCCCATCGACAGCTGCACCGCCTTCGACGCCAGCACCAGCAGCCCGGCCCCGATAATGCGCAACTTGTGCTCGCGATGCCCCGCCGGCCACAGATAGGGCAGGAAGCGCCGCAGCGTCGCCAGGATCGGCGGCTCGCTGCGCGGGCTGGCGGAAGAAGCGGTGTCAGGCGGCATGAGCGCTCCATGTAGGGCGCCGGTCCCGCTTCGCCAAGCTTGGGCGAAGACAATGCTCCCTTTTGCGTGAAAAGCGCTTGATCCCGGTCCGCCGCCGCCCGATCAAGGGAATCGGGCGACAGGGCACCCTGTCAGCCGCTGTTGGCGCGGATCCATTTTTCGACGACCGGTGCAATCTCTTCGCGCCACTTGCGACCGTTGAAGATGCCGTAGTGGCCGACGCCTTTCGCCATCAGATATTTCTTCTTGGCGGTCGGCAGTTCGGTGGCGAGGGTCAGCGCCGCCTTGGTCTGGCCGATCCCCGAAATGTCGTCGCGCTCGCCTTCGATCGCGAGCAGCGCGATGTCGTCGATCTTTCCAAGGTCGACGATCTTCCCCCGATGCTCGAATTCGCGCTTGGGCAACAGGTGGCGCTGGAAAACCGCATCGACCGTCTGGAGGTAGAATTCGGCGGTCATGTCGCAGACGGCGCGATATTCGTCATAGAATTCCTTGGTCTTGTCCGCACTCTCGCCATCACCATCGACCAGATGCTTGAACATTTCCCAATGGCTCATCATGTGATTGCCGAGATTCATCGACATGAAACCGGCGAGCTGCAGGAAGCCGGGATAGACGCGGCGCCCGGCGCCCGGATACCAGGCCGGAACCGTTGCGATCACATTTTCCTGGAACCATGCATAAGGCCGCGTCGTTGCGTGCTGGTTGACCGCGGTGGGCGCCTTGCGCGTGTCGATCGGTCCGCCCATCATCGTCAGCGTGCGCGGGCGGCACGTGTGCTTGTCGGCCGCCATGACGGCTGCGGCGGCGAGGCTCGGTACCGAAGGCTGGCACACCGCGAGCATATGCGCGCCCGGCCCGATATGCTCGAGCCAGCCGATCAGATAGTCGATATAATCATCGAGATCGAATTTGCCCGCTTCCAGCGGGACATTTCGGGCATCGCGCCAGTCGGTGATCCACACATCATGGTCGGGGATCATCCGCTCGACCGTGCCGCGCAGCAGCGTCGCATAATGGCCCGACATCGGCGCGACGATCAGCAGCTTGGGCTTGCCGGCGCTTGCCGCGTGGCGGAAATGCTTGAGCTGGCCGAAGGGCTTGCGCGCCTCGATCGCTTCATCGACGCGCAGCGTCTCGCCATCGACGACCGTCTCGTACAGTTCGAACCCCGGTTTGCCGCGCGGCGCCGAGGCGTGCGCAAAGACCTCGAGCGCCGAGGCGAACATCGGGCTCGCGCTGAAATAGCCAAGCGGATTGGCGGGATGCTGGATGACCTGCGCGCCCGCGGTCGCCAATGCGCTCGCGCCCGCGAGCCAGCTCCGCTGCATGTCAAAAGCGTGGTACAGCATAATCTGAATTCCTTGCGTCCGGTCGGGCGCTCTTCCGGCATCCCTGTTGGAGCACAGTCTAGGGCAACATCGCCATTGTGCAATGCATCAAAATCATTGCGCGGCGCTTGATGGATAATATTCCGGGACAGCGGCGGCCTCGGCCTGTTCCAGCGCCTTCGCCCCCGCGGCTTCATCGCTTCGCGCGGCGGCAGCCCTATCGCATCACGCGCGCAGGCCTGCGTGCGGTGCGGGCGCAGCTCGACAACCGCTGAGCCGAAGGGAGCGCGGGCGATCCGGTCCCGCGCTCCCTTTACGCAGCCTGGCTTCATGGTCCTTGAAGCAGATCGCCATTCTGCATCGTTGAGCGGCACCGGCGCGGCTGCTAGGGCGATGACCAATGGCGACCAAATCCGATAAACCGAACCCGCCCCGCAAGCTGTCGAGCCTGCGCATGGTCTGGCATCATGCCAGCCGCTATCCGCTCCAGCTGCTGATTGCGGCGATCGCGCTCGGCATCGCGGCGATCGCGACGCTCGCAATCCCCTATCAGTTCAAGGAAATGATCGATTCGGGCTTCGTCGCCGGCGGCGGCGATGTCAGCCCGCATTTCCGGTTCTTCTACGTGATCGTCCTCATCCTCGCGATTGCGACGGCGCTCCGCTTCTATTTCGTGAGCTGGCTCGGCGAACGCACCGTCGCCGATATCCGCGAGGCGGTGCAGCGTAACCTTCTGCGCCTGGCCCCCGGCTTTTTCGAAGAAAACCGCCCCTCCGAAATCGCCTCGCGCATGACGGCGGATACGGCGATCATCGAACAGACCGTCGGCACCACGGTTTCGGTTGCGCTTCGCAACACCGTCATGGGCATCGGCGGGATCGCCTATCTCTTTTCGCTCTCGCCGAAACTTACGGGCGGAATTCTGCTCGGTATCCCGGTCATCATCATGCCGATCGTGCTGCTCGGGCGCCGCCTGCAAAATGTCTCGCGCTCGAGCCAAGATCGCGTCGCCGACATCGGTGCGACCACGGCGGAACAGCTCGGCGCCATGAAGATCGTCCAGGCCTTCGGGCAGGAAACGCGCGAGGCGGAGCGCTTCACCAGCGCCGTCGAAGCCAATTTCGCCACCGCCAAGCGCCGCATCCGGCTCCGCGCTACGATGACCGCGATCGTCATCGGGCTGCTGTTCGGCGCCATCACCACCTTGCTCTGGTACGGGGCCGAAGGCGTGGCCGCGGGCACGATCACGGGCGGCACCATTGCCGCCTTCGTCCTGACCGGCGGCCTTGTCGCGGGTGCGTTCGGCGCGCTGACCGAAGTCTATGGCGATCTGCTTCGCGCGGCCGGCGCCGCCGAACGCCTCAACGAACTGCTGATCGCCGAGCCGAGCATCGCCCCGCCGCCGGCCCCTCGCGCTCTGCCGGAAACCGCGACCGGCACGCTCGAATTCGATCATGTCGAATTCCGCTACCCGACGCGCCCCGACGCACCCGCGCTGCACGATTTCAGCCTGTCCATCCGCGCGCGCGAAACGGTTGCGATCGTCGGCCCGTCGGGTGCCGGCAAATCGACGCTCTTCCAGCTCGCCGAACGCTTCTACGATCCGCAAGGCGGTGAAATCCGCCTCGACGGCGTCGCGCTGCCCGAACTCGATCCCGCCGACCTGCGCGCCCGGATCGCGATGGTTCCGCAGGAAACGGTGATATTCGCGGCCTCGGCGCGCGACAATCTGCGCTATGGCAACTGGCTGGCCACCGATGACGAGCTATGGGCCGCCGCGCGCGCCGCCAATGCGGAAGAATTTCTGCGCAAGCTTCCCGATGGTCTCGACACTTTCATGGGCGAAGGGGGCGCCCGCCTGTCGGGCGGCCAGCGTCAGCGTGTTGCAATCGCCCGCGCGCTGCTCCGCCGCGCGCCGCTGCTGCTGCTCGACGAGGCGACTTCGGCGCTCGACGCCGAGTCCGAAAAACTCGTTCAAGATGCGCTCGAGGCGCTGATGCACGACCGCACCACCGTCGTCATCGCGCACCGCCTCGCGACCGTCCGCGCCGCCGACCGCATCATCGTGATGGACGAAGGCCGTATCGTCGAGGAAGGACGCCACGACGATCTCGTCGCCGCCGACGGTCTCTATGCGCGGCTCGCGCGCCTGCAGTTCCAGGATAATCTTGCCGCCGATCAGGCAGCCGTGATGGAGAAATAGCGATGTCGCTCTACGATCTCACCGTTCCCGCTTACGTCAATGCGCTCGGCGCGCTCTCGGCGCAGCTTGCAAAGGCGCAAGCGTGGGGTGCCGACAATGCCATCGGCGAGCTGCAATTCGCCGCCGGCCGGCTGGCGCCCGACATGTTCCCCTTGCCGACGCAGATTCGTTTCGCCTGCGGCCAGGCGATCAGCGGGCTCGCCCGGCTTGGCGCCTCGGGCGGCCCCGAATTCCCCGACGACGCCGCCGACTTTGCGGGAATGCAGGATCAGATCGCCCGCACGCTGACTTTTCTGGATACGATCGACCCCGTGTCGCTCGGCGTGGACGATGATCGACCGGTCAGCTTCGATCTGCCCAACGGCATGGTTTTCGACCTGACCGCCGCGACCTATGTTCGCGACTGGGCGCTGCCGCAATTCTACTTCCACATCGTCGCGGCCTATGCCGTCATGCGTCATCTTGGGGTGCCGCTCGGCAAGGCCGACTACGCCGGCTATATGATGCAACATCTGCGCCCCGGGACGGCGCCAACCGCCTGACCGGCACTTCCGAGACGGGGCATCGGTACGAAGTCGGCGGTCAGACCAAGCCGCCGTACCGCTGGATACCCGGAAACGCGATCTTGCTGCCCCCGTTGCGACGGATCGCGCCGATGGCCTGATCGACACGCAGATAGCGCGCCTGCGCGTCGGGTTCGAACAGCAGCGTGGCCGGAACCGCGCGCTCGGACGCTGCCTTCACCAGTTGGCCCAGTTCGGCCAAGTCAACGGCATTACCGTTCCAGCGAATGATATCGCTGGTGTCGATGCTGACGCGATTTTCGTCGCGAACTTCGAAAGGCGCCGGGCCGGCGGGCAGTGTGACATCGACCTTATGCGTCGGCGGCGGAATGGTGATGACGAACATCACCAGCATCACGAGCATGACGTCGATCAGCGGCGTGGTGTTGATGTCGGGGCTGCCGTTCGGATCGGCGCGAAAGATGCTGCGGCGTCGACGCATTCTGTCTCTCCCTGTCGTCGAGAGCGCCAACACATCACCCTCGCGTGCCAGCGCGCCCGCCTTGTCCAAGACGCACAAGCTTATCGATGCGTCGCGTAGATATGATATATCATTTATCGTGAAGGGCAAGATTCAAGTTTCGCGTCATCGCCCGGGCAAACCGGGCACCATCCGAAGGCGTCGTCAGCAAGCAGACATAAAGAAAGGGCGGCACCTTACGGTACCGCCCTTCTTTTTCGTCCAATCCCCGTCGGGAATGGAAACCGGTCTTACATGCCCGAGTTCGGGCCGTAAGTGATTTCCACGCGACGGTTCTGGTCGTTGCGGACGCCATCGGCGGTTGCAACGGCCGGGCGGGTTTCGCCGAACGCCTGCGTCGTGATCGAGCCATCGGCAACGCCACGAGCCGTCATGTACGACTTCACGGCATCGGCGCGACGCTGCGACAGACCGACGTTGTACTTGGCCGAACCCGAACGGTCGGCGTGACCGGCGAGCATGACCTGCTGACCACTGCAGCCACGGTTGTAAGCGCTGATCGCGTTGTCCAGCGTTGCAGCCGCTTCCGGCGTGATCGCCGACTGATCCCAGTCGAAGTACACGATATACGGTCCAGGTTCGCAAACCGGCGGAGGCGGCGGCGGCGGCGGCGGAGCCGGCGGCGGCGGCGGCGGCGGCGGCGGCGGAGCCGGCGGCGGCGGCGGCGGCGCTTCCGCACCACCGAAGTTGTAGGTCAGCGTTCCGAGAAGCGAGTGCGAACGGAAACGGCCCGAAACGTCACGACCAAGCTGGTCGACCATCTTCAGATCGCTGACATTGAAGAAGCGATACTTCAGACCGGCATCCCAATGCTTGGTCAGCGGCGCACGAACACCGGCGATTGCCTGCCACGCGAAGCGCGTATCGGAATCGTCCAGGAAGTTGGTTGCGAAGACCGGCTGAATCGAAACGCGTGCAACACCTGCACCGCCGCCGACGAAGCCCTGCAGGCCATCGTCGTCACCGAAGTCGAGCATACCATTGGCCATGAAGCTCAACGCGTTCGAGTCGCCATTCAGCGGCGTATTGCCGGTGAAGAGCCCGCCCGTCGAGTTCGCCGGAATCCCGGGAGTTGAAAAACGACCACCGGTGATGTCGGCTTCACGATAGCCGACTTCGACTTCAGCGCGGAAACCGCCGAAGTCATAACCGACAGTGCCTTCGAAATCATAACCGGTACGATGATCGAGCGTTCCCGCATTAGCGACGGTGCCGATATCGAGGTCGATGTCCTCGACGATCATGACACCACCACCGACACCAACATACCACGAGTTGTCGCGCGCCATAGCAGGCGACGCAAGGGCAGTGGAGGCCAACGCCACAGCGACGGCAAGCTTCCTCATAATGGATTCCCCTTTCAATTGAGATTACGTCTCGACAGACGTCCTACTCGTGCCTTTGGTTCCACGCAAGTAAACAAATCGACAATCTGTTGCCAAAAAGTCGCACTTCCTGCGCGAACAGAAACAAAATCAGCCAGCGATCATAATACCATGCGCTACCATAAGCGCAAGCAGCGCGTCTATTGCCGCACGCGCTTCCAGGTCGATCGTTGCCCCTCCTTCGGGATTCGCAATAGCGATGGGTACAGTCCATCCGGAGCCGTTGAACAGCAGCGTGGCACCGTCGCTGATCCGTCTGACACCCATCCCGGGCGAAGGCGCAACGAACCGCCATCCGCCCGCTGTCCAGAGCGCCAGGCGGCCTGCCTCGCCGGACCATTCGCCGATGGCGGCTTCATCCACGATCCAGCAATCGCCCTCGGCAGGATCTTCAGGCGGCGTCGCCAGCGGCCCATCGACGACGGCGGCGTGAAGCAGCGCGTCGATCAGGACGAGCGCCTCGTTATGCGTCGTCTCCTTCTGCGCTTGCGCCACCGACAGCATGGGCAGGGCAAAGCGCGGGGTCTGCAGATTGTCCGACATGTTGGAATCCTTTCAGAAAGCAGAGGATCAGGCGAGCGGGAGGACAAGCGGCGGGGAAAGACCGAAGTCGCCGACCTGCCGAACGGAAAGCGCGCTTCCCGCCGGTGTTGCCGCCAGCAGCGCGGCATCCAGAACCAGTCGGGATTCAGTGCAATCCCACGGGCCGAGCCCCGGCACCGCGGGCACGAGCATGACCTGCCACAGCTCGCGGCCCTCGCCGATCGGCAGATCGACCTGATCGCGCCAGCCGTGATCGGCACGGCTGCGCCGCACCCAGCGCGCCTCGATCGCGCCATCGGCAGCCGCGCGCATATATCCATGCACCGGCGAGAGGGGGCGCAGCGCCCGCGCCGCCGACGGCACCGGCACATCGACCAGCTCGACGCCGCCCCGCCGCGTCCATTCGATGCTTGCCTCGCCGCTTTCGGCCTGCCGCGCCATGTCGTCGGTAAGCAGCCACAGCGCTGCGTCGTCGAGCAGGACGAACGGCTCGCCCGCGCCATGCGCCATCGTATCGTCGGTCCCGGCAAGGCCGCGCAGGAGCCCGGTCAGCCGCCACAATCCTCCCCCCAACGATTCGGCGGTACCGAACTGCAGCAATTCACCGCCGACCATCGCCCTGTTTCCGCCGGCCAGCAGCGCCGCGTCCCCAATCGATTCGAGCGTCATTGCAACGTTGCTCAGCGCTACGACCAGACTATTCGCCCGGTCGAAAAGGCCTACGGGCCCCGGCTCCAGCGGCGCGGCCAGCGCCCCCAATGCCAGTGCCGGCCGCGCCGTGCCGATCGCGATCGGCTCTATATCGGTGCCGCCGCGAAACCATAGATCGGCGCCGCGCCAGCCGTCATTCTCGCCGGCCGCCGCAACCAGCACCCGCGGCGCCATGGCGGCCGCGCCCATGCTGGGCAGATCGAACAGCCGCACCACGCCCTCGCTATCGGGCCAGTCGGGGGCGACGACGGGCGCACCGGGGTCCGCGACAAGCTCGGTCACGCTCGGCGGCCGATAGCGCCGCAGCTCGATGCGAACCGACGCCGCTTTCACGCTGCGCGATGCGATGCGCCAGACACCCCCGTCCGGGAGCATAATCAACCCGCCGACGGGCAGGGCCAGCGCCGCCAGATCCGCTTCCCAGACGATCGTTTCGCGGCCATCGGTCGCCGAGGCCGCGAGCCGCTGCGCCAGCGCGCGGGCCGAACCGGCGGCAAGCACGGCGGGCAAATCCATCCGGTCCTCGCGCGCGCCGCCACCCGCCACGACTGCCATCTGCTGACCGAGTTGATAGTCGCGCTCGGGCTCGTAATGGCGCAGCCGGATCGAAGCAGGAAGCGCCCCCAACGGCATGCGCCGATGCTCGGCGATGTCGGACGCGCTCCAATCGCGTCGGCTTTCGGAATAGGCACCCGGTGCAAGGATGGGCTGCTCGGCCTCTGCCGGCAGAAGCCGCCAGTCCGCCGGCGCGCTGCGCAGCCGGACGGCATCGGCGTCGAACAGCGGCGCCAGAGCGTCGCGCGCGCGATCGCCCGACGCGGCATAGCCGCCAAAGGGCCAAAGCCCCGCGGCGCGCGCCGGATCGCCCAGCAACGCATTGGCCACGCTTCCGGCATCGACAGGCCCCGCGTCGGCTTCGACCTCGAAGGTCAGCGACGGAATCCTGTTGCCGAAGGCCGCCAGTTCCAGCTCCTCGAACACGGCATAGGCCAATCCGCGAAACGCCGAAGCAGCAGCCGGGCCCAGCGCCGCGGCAATCAGGGGATCGACGGCCTGATCCTCGCCCCCGTCATGGCTCCTAAAGACACAGCGTTCGCGAAAGCTGCCGCTCGCCCCGCGCAGCAGATTGCCATCGGCCCAGATGCGCCGCACCGCCCGAATCGGCCGCGAGGACAGCGCAACCGCCAGCGATACGGCATAGCTATATTCGGTCACCGAAGGCCGCCCCTTGCCGCCGCCGCTCTTCGTGCGCCGCTCGATCAGGTCGGTCGCCCAGATGACGCTGCCCGCGACGCGCATCGTGCCGAACAGCTTGGGAATCTGCTGGCCATAGGTCGATGCCTGCACCTTCAGGTCGGCCAGCCGCGGCCCCTCGCGCCCCTTGGGTTTGAAGATCGCGGCATCGACCTGCTGGCCGACCGCGGCACCGATCGCCGCGCCGACCGGCCCGCCGACGATGCCGCCGACGACCGTCAGCACCAGAGTCGCCATATCATTCCTCCAAATCAGAAAGCCGCCAGCGGCGCGCACGCAACACCGCCGGATCGAACGGCGCTTCGACCACGCGCCGCAGCCCGGCATGGGCATGAACGATCCCCACGGGGCCGATCAGCGCCAGGTGAAACTGCCGCGCGGGCAGCGCGATCAACGCGACATCGCCGGCCTGCGTCGCGTCGGCCGTTTCGCCAAACCCCGCCGCCGTCAGCCCCGCCGCGACCCGCGCGCCGCTCCATCCGCGCAGCGGATAGGCGGCGGGCGCGATCAGCATCCGTCCGGCCGCGGCATAAGCCGCCCAGACCAGCCCGACGCAATCGACGCCCGTACGCGGGTCGCGCCCCTGCGGGACGAACCGCGCCCCGACCATCGCGCGCGCGGCCGCAAAGGCGCGCGCGCCAAGCTCATCCACCGGGATAGCGCGTCAGCAGATCATTGCCCGGCAGATGCGCCTCGCCGCGGAAATTGACCGCGTTGGCAAAGCGGCTGCGACAGGTCGCCAATTGCTTGTCGCACCCCTCGATCAATCGCACCCGCGCGGGCAGGGGCGGAAGCAGCGGCGGCATCTCGGCGAGCGTCAGCACCGCGCCGGCTGCCGCAATTACCGGAGTGCGCAGCCCACACGCCGCCCCTTCCAGCCAGCACAACTCGCCAAACGCCATCGTGCCCGGCGGCGTCGCGGCATCGATCGTCACCTGCCGCCCGTCGATCTCCATGATGCAGCGGGCATGGGTCAGCGGCGCCAGATCGATCCGGCACGCGGGGTCGCCCAGCGCCGCCCGGCACGACGGCGATGTCGCCGGGCAGACCGGCTGGTCGAGCATCTGCGTGATGCCCTGCAATTCGGCCGCAAAGGCGCTCCCGCGCCGTTCGATCGCGCCCAGCGTCCCGCGCGCCACCGTCACCGGCGCCACCTCGGGCGCCGTCCAGTCGGTCACGAACAGCGTCAGCGCCGCGCCGTCCCAGCGCCCCGCATCCAGGTCGCGCGCCGCGATCGCATCGCTGCTGATCGCACCTTCAAGGTCCATCGTCGACGCATCCAGGCTGTCGTTCGTTTCGATCGCGGAAGGTTTCATCCCCGGCGCCGCGCGATAGGGAACGCCATCGATCAACAGGTCGCGGTCGTGCGACGTCAGCCCCAGCACCACCCCGTCGCGCCGCGACAGGCGCCAGCACCACGCCAGCGTCACCACTTCGGCGCGCAGCCATGCCGGCGCGGCTTCGGCCTCGCTCACCATGGCGCCCGCACCTCGATCAGCGGCACGCTCGCAATCTCGCCCGCCAGAAAGGTCGCGCGGCTGACCTCCAGCCGGTCATCGGCAAAGCGTACGGGCACGTCGAACAGAAAGCCCGCCGTCACGACCGCGCCCGCCGCAGGAGCCTCGTCCAGCAGCACCGAACCCTCGCCCGTTACGACAAAGGCCGCCGTCTCGACGCCGCCGACCGCCACGCGCACGCTTCCTGCGACGGGCAGGCGGATCACCCGTTCCTGTTCCGCATCGCCCGCGCCATAATATTTGACGAGCGCGAACAGCCGCGTTTCGCCGTCGCCTTCTCCCAACAGCTGGTCGCCCGGTTCGGGTGCGCCGCCATCGCCCGACGAAGCATGATCGAACGGATCGCGAAAACGAAAGGCGCGCGCCGCCCCGCGCCGCGCCCGAAAAAATCCGGCCAGCATCCGCACATCGGCTTCGGAGCGTATGCCCGGCCCCGCGTCATAGCGCATCCGGGCTTCCGCCCATTCGCTCGCGCGCTGTTCGTGGCCCGAAGGCGAGCTGACGATCTGCGTCGAAAATTCGGTCGCCACCATCGCCTCGCGCCCAATCGCCAGCGGAAAATCCACCGCATCGAAAGCCTGCACCGCATCCTCCCCGTCAAAACAAATAAGGCCGTCGCGCGCGACCTGCGGCAACGCCCAGATAAAGGCGCGCGCGACACCCGCCGCCTCTGCCGCGTCGGCGGCCGCCGCGATCGCCGCCCACTGGGCGCGGTCGTCGGCATCGAGAACGAAGCCCGCGAAATACTGCTGCGCGGACACCGGATACCCCAGCCGCACCGCCATCGCGGCGCGCGCGCCCGCGCTTGCGGCGCCGCGTCCCGTCGTCACCCAGTCATAATCCTCAAGCTGCAGCACATCGAACGCCGGTGCCGCCCAGCCGAGCGGCACATTGGCGCGGCGCAGTTCGGGCGCCGCGGGATCGAGCACGCTCGGCAGATAGATGAGCAGATGGCTCCGGAAATCGCTCGTCCCCGCCGCGTCGCGCGCCGCCGCCACCAGCGCGGCGGTCGATGTCGCCAGCAGCACCCCCAGGGCGTCGAGCATCGCGCATTGCCCGGCATCGAGCGCGCCGCGGACATCGGGAATCGCGACGCTCGCGCTCCCCAATGCCGCCGTCGTCGCCGCGTCATAGACGCAGAGCCGCCCTGCGCCGGCGTCCCACCACCAGGGCTCGCCGACCTGGAACCGCACCGGCAAACCGGCCTCCACCGCCAGTGCGACAAGGGCGCGCGCCACCAGTTGCAACCACCCCATCGCCTCGGCGTGGGCGGGCGACAACAGGGTCGATGGCGGTTCCCAGCCCGTCAGCGCAGGGTTACCCTCGCTGTCGCGCTGCTTCCAATCGGCGGGGCAATAGGCATCGAATAATTCGTAGGAGAGCGACCAGATGAGCCCCAACCCGGCGGCGGCACATCCGGCTGCAAAGGCGCGGTGCCATGCTGCGCACGGCGCGTTGAGCGGGCCGCCCGCGACATCGACCTCGAACCCGCCGCCCGCCGCTGCCAGCCGCATGAAATGGCTCATCCCGACATAATGGACGACCTCGCCGCGATAGCCGAGCTGGACGATCTGCCGCACCACCCGCGCCGGGGTCAGATGATAGAGATCGTCATAGCCGGTCGCGATGCCGCGGCGCAGTTCGGGCAAGATCGTATCGCCGATTGCCAGCACCGACCCCGACCCGTCGCACGCAATGCTGCTGAGCTCGGCCCAGCCTTCGACCGGCTCCGCCAGCACGCCCTCGCTGCCGTCATAAGCGGGCGGCACCAACGAAACGAACATCCGGTCGATGTCGCCCGCCCACACCGGATCGGCTTCATCTGGCAGCGAAAAGCCGCCCGCCAGCGCATCGAAGTCGAGCGTGACGAACGCGTCCTCGCCGCTCCCGTCGGCATAATTCCACAGCCGCACATACCAGGCGCGCGGCGCCCCCGCCGCATCGCGCCCCTCGATCGTCAAGGTCGGGCCGTGCAGCGCATCGAGCGACTTCACACCGCCCGACCGCCAGCGAAAGCGCAGCCGGCTATGCCGGAAATCGCGCCGCGTTTCATATCCCAGCAGCGCATGATCCCAGCGATCCGCCGCCTCCCAGATCAGTCCCGCCAGATCGTGCCTGTTGTGGAAAACCGCCTCGATACGCAGCGCGTCGGGCGCCGTCGTCACCGCGCTCGCCATCATCGGGCGTGCGAAGTCGATGGTCCAGAAACGCGGGTCGAAGCGCTTGACCCAGCCCTTGCGATGATGCGGCTCGGCCGCCACCAGCGCCCAGCCCATCAGGCGTCTCCCGCCGCAACCGCGCGCCGCACCGCCTGCGCCAATTGCCGCCCCGTCTGCGCGAGCCTTTTTGGTTCTTCTGTCCCGCCACCACGAACATTTACGGTGATCGCGATATTGCGCACCGCACCGCCCGTCTCGACCCGCCCGCTCGCGGTCGGGACGAACCATTCGGGGCCGCGCTCGCCGACGCGATAGGCGCGCCCGGCGCTCACCGGCCCGCCCGTCGCGCGTCCCGGCGCGCCGAACAGCGCCATCGCGATCGAACTGCCGAGCGACAGCAACCCGCCCCCACCGCCGCTACCGCCGCCCGTCACGGCCCCGATCCCGTTCGCGATCGCCGCGCGCGCGATGTCGGCCATCACCGACAGCGCGATCCGCTTCAGATCCTCGAACCCCAGCTTGCCGGTCAGCACCGCACGGTTCAGTGCGCGCTCGATCCCGCGCCCGGCGGCATCGGCGGCATCGACCAGCGGTCCGGTCAAATCGTCGCGCAGCGCCGCGATATTGCGGCGAAACGCGCCGGTGTCGGCGCGCACCGCGACGACCATTTCGTCGATTTCGTCACCCATCGGGATATTTCTCCATCATCGCGGCCAGCGCCGCGCCATCGATGCCGCCGCCGCCATCATCGTCGCCGCGCCAGCCGGCCAGCACTGCCGCCACCTCGGCAGGCGTCGCGGCCCAGAATTCGCCGGGGCGCCAGCCGCAGACGCGCGCCATCACCCCCGCCAGCGCCAGCGCGCCGGGGGCCAGCCGATCGTCGGCCACCTCATCGCCCCTGCAATATCTGCCCGAGCAGCAGGCGCAGCGCCGGCGTCGCACCCGCCAGCCCGGCGGCAACCACCGCCTCCCCCACCGCCTCGCGGGTCAGCGCGGCGGGCCGCTCGGCGATACAGTGCCAGAACAGCGTCGCCATCTCGCCCAGCGCCAGCCGACCGTCCGCCGCCCGCTCGACCAGCGCGAACAGCGGGCCAAGCTCCGCCTCGGCCGCGACCAGCGCGTCGAAACTCGGACGCAGCACATGGGTCGCTCCGCCGATCCGCAACTCTCCCTCGCCGCGCAGGGCGTTCGCCGCCGCGCTCACAGGCTCGCCACCGCGCCGCTCGATTCGAGGTTCAGCGTGTAATTGCGCTCACCATTATAATCGCCCGCATAGTCGAGCCGCGTGACCAGGAACCGGCCGCGCAACCGCTCGCCGCTTTCGAAGCTCAGCTCATAATCGTCGATCGCCCCCGACAGCGCATGGCCGCGCAGGCGGATTTCGGCGTCGGAGCCGGTAAAGATGCCCGCCGCACTCACCGACACCGATCGCACCCCGGCGCCCGACAGCAGCTCGCGCCACCCGCCCGAATCCTTGGTCGTCACATTCACCGCCTCGCCGTTCACCGACATTTGCGTCGTCCGCAAACCCGCAACGGTGCGATAGGCGGGCGGCGTTTCGCCGTCGCCGATCTTCAGCAGAAAGGCGCTCCCATTTTCGATAGCCATCGTCTACATCTCCTCGCACATAATCATCCGCAAACTGGGGAGTCGCAGGATGCTTGTTTTTTCCATTCTTCTCGCTGCCATGGCGCCGTCGCCCGCTGCCGCCGTCGACAATTCGCGCGCGGTCTTCACCAAATGCCTGCGCGACCACATGAAGAAGTCGCTCGAGGCAAAGATGGGCGAAGCCGAATATGAACTCGCGCTCAAGGAAACGTGCGGCACCGAACGCGATGCGTTCCGCACCGCGATAATCGCGCTCGATCGCGCCGACGGCGACACCGCCGCCGAAGCGGCCGAAGACGCCGATTCGCAGGTCGAGGACTACCACTCGACCTTCATCGACAAGTTCAAGGACTACACCGAAACCAAGACGATGCCCGCCGACTAGGACGGGGGATGAAGCGGGCGGACCAATTCGGACCGTCCGACCATCGCTCACCGTTGGGTGGGAAGCGAGAGGACCGGCTTCGACCGAAGCGCGACATTTGCAGCATCGTCATCCTGAACTTGTTTCAGGATCCATGGTCCGCCATTTCCTTTTGTGCTGCGCCGGACGAAAGCTCCGTCCATGGATGCTGAAACAAGTTCAGCATGACAAGAAACAAGGACTATGCGGCGCACCTTTCCGCTCACCCTGAGCCTGTCGAAGGGTGTTCACAGGCCACCCTTCGACAGGCTCAGGGTGAGCGGTTGGGGAAAGTGGCAACGTCCGCTTCCCACCCCATCCCGGCCGCATTTGATTATCCCCCCACCCTAACCATCCCCAACCAGGCAGCGGCATCGCAGCACCATCTCGTGCCGCCGGCCGCCGTCGCGCCCGAAACGCGTTCGCGTCCGTTCGACCCGCGCGCCCACCACCGCCCAGCCATCGGCGCCGCCGCGCAGCGTCGCGGCGATCGCCTCGATCCGCGCTGCCGCAGCACCATCGACCGCGCCCGCGCCGTGCACCGCCAGCGTCAGGCGCACCTCGCGTCCCGCGCGGTCCTTGGTTCCCCAGTCGCGCCCCTCGGCCGCGTCGAGCGCGACGAATGGCGCGGTCGCCCGCGCGGGCACGCCGTCGAATATCCCGTGGACCAGCCCCGCCAGTTCGGCGTCGGCCTGCAACAGCGCCAATGTCCGCGCACGCACCGCTGCCTCCGCGCCGGTCATGCCGCACCGCCCAGCGTCATCCGCCGCCAGGGTTGCCACAGCGCCGCGATCGCCGCTGGCGGTGTTACCGGGGCGCCGTCGCGCGCATCGTGCAGATGCTGCGTCATGCGCACGATGCCCTGGCGGATCGCTTCGGGAATCCCGTTCGCCTCGGCGGCGATGCCGGCGCGGTAGGACAGGCGCGCGCGCACCGCGCCGCCCGTCTGGTGAAGCGTCACCCGCGCGGTGCCGTCGCGGCCGATCGCCGCATCCCAAGCCTCGGCCGCCAGCACCGCCTCCCCCCCGTCAGCCCCGATCAGCGCCACCGCATCGACCGCGACCACCGGCCGCACCCGCAGCACCAGCGGCGCACCGTTTATCGGCAGCACCTCCTCCGCCGCGCGCTCGATCAACCACTGGCCGACAAAGGCTTCGCAGATATTGGTCGCCGCGCGCACCAGTCCGGCAACCACCGCATCGTCGATCGTCGGCCCCAGCCGCAGCCAGCCGCGCGCCTCGTTCAGGCTGACCGGGCTCTCGCCCGGCGTCACGCTCTGCATCGTCATCGCTCCTCCACCCGCACCGTCATCGACCGCTCGTCGATCTGACCGTCGCTCAGCGTGACGCGGTTCGTCACCCGATAGACATGGCCGGCGATCCCGCCCGCCAGCGTCACCGCCGCCTGCTCCAGCTCGTGCGTCTGGGCGGCGATTGTCACCCCGCCGGGCTCGTCGGGCGTTGCCAGCCATTCGCTCGCGACCAGCGCCTGCCCCTCGGGATAGGCGGCGCCCCATTCGAATGCGAAGTCGACCCGCGTTCCGGGGTCTTTGACAATCATTGTCACCGCAAAATCCTTTCGGTCAGGGCTTGCGCACGATGACGCGCCGGGGCCGGTCGCGCGCGATGGTCATTTCGGTCTGCCGCGCGGCAGGCGCGGGTCCGCCCCATGCCGCGGCAAGGTCTCGGCGCGCCGCATCGGCAATCGCGCGCGAAGCGAGGGCGCTCCCGATCATGCCGTCTCCATCGCGGCGATCCGCGCCTCCTGCGCGGCGATCAGGAACAGCGAAAGCTGGTCGGGGCGAATACCGAACCTGTCCCCGGCGGGCGCCGCGCCATCTGCGTCGCCATCCGCGCCGCCATCCCAGCGGTCATAACAAAGAAAGGCATAGCGGCTGTCGGGCGTGGCCTCCGGGACCAGCGGATCGATCAGGCCCTCGTCGGCCATGATCGCCCACACCGTCTGCGCGCGCACGCCGAAATGCAGCCGCGCCCCGGCGGCGCCCTTTTCGACAATGGCCTCGTTCCATTGATAGAAGCCGAGTTCCAGGGCGATCCGGCGCGCCGCCGCCATTTCCGGCGCCGTCAGCGCGCCGCGCCACGTCTTTTCGCGTTCGTCGGACGTGTTGATCGATCCGGTCGCGGCATACAGCGTGCTCGCGCGGTTCGCCGCCCCGCCCAGCGGCAGGGCATTGTCGGTCGAAGGAAAGAAGGATCCGGTCGATGCGGACACGTTCCACTGCCCGCCCGCACCGGCCTGAAGACTGAGCGCGACGCCGGAGGGCGTCACCATCTTCGACGCCCATAATTCGGACCATCGGTTGGTCGCGGATCCGAAGGACTGCGTGTTGTTTCCGGCCGGCCGCAGCGCGCCGCCGGTCTCCAGGACCACCCGCTCGACATTGTTGCATCTGAGCGCCAGCCCATGCGCGGTCGAGGTGCCGACGGTCATGCCGCTCGCGGTGGTATAGAGAAACCCCCGCACCGTGTCCGATGCGCCGTACAGGGTGATCTGCGAACCGGTCGGGCCGGTCATGTGCAGATTGCGATAGCCCCCGAAATTCTCAGGCGTTGTCGTGCCGATGCCGACATTGCCGGCGCTGCTGATCGCGACGCTGTCGACGCCATTGTTCAGAAACTGGTGCGACGACGCCGCGCCGGTATCATATTGCATCGTCCCCGAACTGCTGATCCGCACCGATGCCGACCCGGCGCTGGCAACCCCGAACCGCCCGGCGCTCGTCTGGACGTCCAGCTTGTTGACCGGATCGACGCCGATGCCGACATTGCCCCCGGCCGTGACGCGGATGCGCTCGGTTCCGCCCGTCGCAAGCGCGACGATATTTGCGGCGGGACGATAAAGGCCCGTGTCGGGATCGCTCGCGAACGACACCGATGGCTCGGCGGCACTCCCGTCGACACCGGCGAGGGCCGCGCCCGCAAGCACTCGTCCACCGGCATCACGATACGCAAGCGTCGCGATCGGGATGTTCACCCAATCCGCGCCCCGCCGCACCGTGATCATGTCGCCGGCTTCACCGACGGGCACGGCCTCGTGCGTCGTCGACAGCGGCTGTTTGCCGTCCAGCGCGTCACCGAGCGCCGTCACCGCGTCGCCGACGCTCACCGCTTCGGTGGCAACCATCGCCTGGGCTTCGAACCAGTCGGCGGCAACGGTCAGCGCGATCGTCTTCAGGCCGGGGGCGAAATCGACGCGGGCACCGCCGTCCGACGACGCCGCGACCGCTGCACGCACCAGACGTCCGGCGGAATCGAGATGGCCGGTACCCACCTCCCACTGGTCGGGCTGCGCCACGCCGGCAATCGTATAATGGAAATCTCTATCGACAGGCACGGTGCCCGCGAAACGGCGATGGCCGGGCACTGCGCCGCTCGGCGTCAGCGGGCCGGTCCCGCCCTCGTGGCACAGCTCGCGCACCAGATCGGCGAAAAAGGGGGTCGGCATGGCAGGGCCATCCTTTCGAATATCGAACTAATGTCGGGGGTCGAATGCCGGCGGGTAGGCGCCCGGCCCGTCCCGAAAGGGAAGGGAGCCGGGACCGGGCGCCCTCGCGCACCAGCCGCTTTAGCTGGCGGCGAACTTCAACAGCTTGATGGCGTTCGAATCGATGATCGCACCGCCCACCCTTTTGGTTGCATAGAAATGCACGAAAGGCTTGTTGCTGAACGGATCGCGCAGGATCCGCGTCTCGCCGCGGTCGGCGATCAGATAGCCGGCGCGAAAATTGCCGAAGGCGACCGACAGGCTGTTCGCGGCCACATCGGGCATATCCTCGGCCTCGATGACCGGATAGCCGAGCAGCGTCGCCGCCTGCCCTTCGACCATCCCCGGCTGCCAGACGAACGCGCCGTCGCTCGTCTTGAACTTGCGGATGCGCGCCAGCGTATCGCTGTTCATCACCCAGCACGCCCCCTGCCGGTACGGCGCCTTCAGAGCGTGGACCAGCTCGACCAGCTTGTCCTGCGGGTTCGACGCGGCAAAGCCGCCCGCCGCACCCGATGCCAGATATTGCAGCGTCCCGAAGGCGCGCGCGCTGTCGGTCTCGTTCGTTGCGGCATAGGACAGGAATCCCTTGGGACGGTTCGTGCCGTTGCCGGTCACGAAGGCCGCACCTTCGGCCACCGCGAACTCGCGGCCCAGCTCCCCCGCCAGCCAGTCCTCGACATCGAACATCGCATCGTCGAGCATCGCCTGGCTCGCCGCCGGATTGGCGTAGAGCTCGCCCGAAGGCGGCGCGATTTCGGCAAAGCTGCGCGTCGCCGTCTCGGGCCGCGCCGCCGTCTCGCCGACCCAGCCCGTCGCCGTCGATCCGGTCGCGACCAGCTTGCGGTATCCGCTCGTCCCCGTCTGCACGACGGTGGCGATCGACCGGATCGGCGATAGCGCCTTCAGCGTCGCCGCGATGCTGCCGTCGATTTCGCGCGGCACCGCATAGCCGCCCTCGCCGCCGCTCGCCCCCGACAGGCTCTTCATCTCGACGCCCGCATCGATCCCGCGCCGCAGATAGCGTTCGACAAGGGCGTCGCGCGCCGGATCGGCCGCCGCCTTCGCGCCGTCGAGCGGCAGCCGCGAGGCCGCCACCGCCTGCGCGTCGACCTGCGCCTTCAGCGCCGCTACCGACGCCTTCAATTCGTCGACTGCCTCGGCCGCCAATACCGCATCGAACGCGCCGTCGAGCGCGTCGGCTTTCACTTCCATATCGTCCATGCTTGTCACTCCTTCACCAAATCCACCGCATCCCACTTTCCTCGTCATCCCGGCGAAGGCCGGGATCTCGCCCTCTCGTTCGCCTCAGCCGTCGAGATTCCGGCCTTCGCCGGAATGACGATAGAAGGAGACACCGCAATCACCCGCGCCAGCGGCTGCATCGGCTGGGTGACCAGGCTCACTTCGGCGAGGTCGAGCGCCAGCAGCTCGCGCGGCCGCACCCCGCGCGCCGCGCGCACCCGATAGCCAAAGCTCAATCCGGTCAGCGCGCCGCGCTCGACCAGCCGCGCCGCCGTGGGATGCGTCACCCGCCCCACGACCCGCAGCCCGCGCGCATCCTCCGCCAGCGCCTCGATCGTCCCGACGACCGCACCGGGCCGATGCTGCCACAGCAAAGGCACCGCGCGCGCCGAACGCAAACTCGCCGCGAAAGCCCCGCTGCGCACGACATCGCCACCGCGATCGACCCGGTCGAACACCGAGGCATAGCCGGCGAAGCGTATCTCCCCCTCCCGCTCGCGGGAGGGGGTCGGGGGGAGGGCATGTTCGAAGACCGCGCTCACTTCAGCAACCCCGGCAGCCCCATCTTCATCGCCAGCCCGACGACGAGCAGCGCCAGCATCCCGCGCACCGCCCAGTCGACCGCCGCCTTCCACGCGCTCGTCTTCGCGTCGCGCCACGCGCCGAGCAGTTGGCGCAGGTCGCTCACATCGTCGCGCGCCGCCGCATCGGCGAGCCCCAGCCGCGCCAGCGCCCGCCGCGCCCCCAGCTCGCTCGCTTCCTCGACCAGCGCCCGCAGCGCCGCCGCGTCGGCGCTTCCGGCCGCACTCGTCCCAGCCCCCGTTCCAGCCAGCGCGACCAGCCGCGCGAGCGCTTCATCCTCATCCATATCGAATACTCCCGTCGCCCCCGCGAAGGCGGGAGCCGCAATCGGCCTAATCCGGCGTCGCTGGGCCCAACCACAGCGCCCCCCGCATCCGCGAGGGCGCCGATGTCACGCCATGCCCAAAAGCGCCTTCTTCTCGTCGGCGGTCAGCCAGTCGGCTGCCGACACCTCGCGCCACAGCGCCATGCGGTCGTCGGCGAGCGCCGGCACCCGATCGAGATCGACGCGCAGCGCCGCGTCGGCGAACCAGTCGCCCAACCCTTGCACCAGCGCCCCCAATATCTTCGCGCACAAGGGCAGCACGGTCAGCCGCCACAGCGCGCGATTGGCCTCGCGATAATTGGCATAGGTCGCATCGCCCGGCAGGCCGAGCAGCATCGGCGGCACCCCGAAGGCCATGGCGATCTCGCGCGCGGCGCTATGCTTCAGTTCCAGAAAATCCATGTCGGCGGGCGACAGCGACAGCGCCTGCCACTTCAACCCGCCTTCCAGCAGCAGCGGCCGCCCCGCGTTGGCTCCGCCCGCAAAGCTCTCGGCCAGTTCCTCGCGCAGCCGGTCGACCTGCTCGGCCGACAATGGCATCCCCTTGTCGCCCGGATCATGGACCAGCGCCCCCGACGGCCGCGCCGCATTGTCGAGCAGCGCCGCATTCCACTTCGCCGCCGCATTATGCGCCGCGATTGCGCCCGCCGCCGCGCCCAGGCACCCCGCACCATAATGGTCGTCGAGCGGGTGCAGCGCCTTGATGTGGATCACCGCGGTACGCCCGGCGCCATCCTCGGCCGCGAGCGCCACCGCCTCGCCGCCCGCCTTGTAGCGATAGGCGACCGGCCAGCCGCGCGCATCGGCCTCGACCGTCACCCGCTCGGGCCGCAGCGCATAAAGCTCCGCCGGCCTCCCTGCGGCGTCGTGCAAAATCTGCACATAGCCATTGCCGTGGAGCAGCAATTGCGCCGCCAGCGTCTCGACCAGCCCCTGCCCGCCCGATGTCGCCGCGACGAGCGCGCCAAGCGCCGGATCGCTCGCCGCGACCGGCGCACTGCCGGCAGCCTCGGCCACCAGCCGCACCGCCCGCTGCACGACCGCATTGCCCAGATAACCGGCCCGCACCTGCGCCTCCCACGACAGCGGCGCCGGCGCCGACCAATTCCCATACACCCGCGACAAAACAGGCCGCGCAGCCCCCTGCGCAGCCTTCCGGCCAAACCAGTTCATGATGTTCTCCTGCCTTGGTCGCCTGAAGCGACCGGCTATTCCTCGCAGATCGTCACCCCGGGCTTGACCCGGGGTCCCGCTTTTTATGAACCCACCGGAATCGATGCACGATCACATCCGCCGCACCCCCGGCCCCCGCCCTTTCCGCACCCCATCGAGCAGCGCCGCCAGCGCCCACACGCACGCATCCGCCCGATCGGGCGAGCGCCCCGGCCCCGCATAGCCGCCGCCCACCTGCAGGCCGCAAAGTTGATCCTCCAGCGCAGCAAACGCCCCCGCATGCACCACCTGCCTACGCTCGTAAGCGAGCGCGACGGGTTCCGCGCGCCGCGCCTTGCCGACGCTCGCATGCACCGCCACCACGGGCAGCGTCACATCGGCCTGGCGCAGCGTCGCCGTCACCATCTCGCCGCCCATATTGCTTTCGGCGACGATCCGGTCGGCGCCCCAGCGCGCCGCCGCAGCGGCGACCGCCTGCGCCCACAGCGCGGGCGGCGGCGTTTCGACGCTCGCATCCTCGACCACCGCCAGCCGCCCGTCGCGCAGCAGCGCCGCGACCACGATGCCGCAGGCATCGCCGTTCGCGCTCGCCGGCGGATCGACGCCGATGATCACCCGCGCCGGCTTGCCGATCGCATCGGTTTCGACCCGGCACCGCTCGATCAGCGCGCGGGTCCACAGCGCGCCCTCGACATCCTCCAGCATCTCGCCATCCAGCTCCTGCCGACCGAGGCGCGTGCCGCCATAGATCGACCCCATCGTCGCCAGCCATCGCGGTGACAGATTGTCGCTGTTGGCCTGTGTGCGCCCGGCGGTCGTCGCGACACCCTTTTCGCGGATCAATCGCCGCACCAGCGGCACGCCGCGCGGGGTGGTCGTCGCAACGACGCGCGGGTTTTCGCCGATCCGCATCGTCAGCATCAGATTGTCCCACGCCGCCTCGCCCTGCGGCCATTTGGCGACCTCGTCGCACCATGCGGCCGAATGTTCGGGGCCGCGGAGGCTGTCGGGCTCCGCTGCCGAGTAGAGCGTTGCGATCGCGCCGTTCGCCCAGCTTACCCGGCGAAGGCTGCTCTCATATTCGGGCTGCAACTCGTCGGACGCGATGGCCAGCAGGCCGCTCTCGCCCTCCACCATCACCTGCCGCGCTTCGTGCAGCGACGCGGCGACCAGCGCGATCCGCGCGCCCGGATGCGCTTCGGCATAGCTGCGCACCCATTCGGCGCCCGTCCGCGTCTTGCCGAATCCCCGCCCGGCGAGCAGCAGCCAGACGTGCCAGTCTCCTTCCGGGGGGCATTGATCGCCGCGCCGCCACCATGTCCAGTCGAACAGCAGGCTGGCTGCCGCATCCCGTCTTAATCTGCGCGACCAGGCGGCATATTCGGCCGCGGGCATGTCCCGAACTTCGGCAAGGCGTTTCAATCCCCCACCTCCTCGCTAAAAGCTGCGTCGATGCCGTCGCCCTCGGCCTCGCGCATCGCTTGCGCGCGGACCGCATCGAGCTTGGCGAGCAACCGGGCCTTGGCGCTGCCCTTCACCGCGCCGACGCCCGCCGGCAACTTCGCCCCGCGCACCGCCGCGCGGTGCGCGGCGAGCAGCGACAGGCCGAGCCGATATTTCTGCGCCCGCGACTTGAGCGTCGCATCTTTCACATTGCCCGTCGGCGCGATCAAAGCCTCGGACAGCAACTCGGCCTCGAGCCTGACAAAACCTTCGCAGAGCGCCTCGTGCCAGCGCGCCGCGAAACGGGCGTTGCGCCGCCGTTCGCGATACATCGCGGTCGCCGAGACTCCCGCCACCCGCGCCGACGCCGCGACATTCGATGATTCCGCCAGCGATTCCAGAAAAATGTCCATCTGCCTGCGATCGGGACGCGCCTTGCCGGCACCGTCCACTGCCTTGCCGGCCTGCCCCATCACCCGTCTCCCAAAACAACGGGCCGGAACGCCCCCCGCATCGGAAGGGCGCCGGCCCGAATCGCAATTCTTCATGATGTGATCCTTGTGCCATATGAGCGTGACGATGTCAATATAAAATAACCTATATGGTTATTACGTCGCCCACACCGTAAAACTGCGTCGCACGCTGATCCCCCTCCCGCAGACGGGAGGGGTAGCGAGACTTGCGAGCCTGCTCGCTAGTCACAGCGGGGTGGGCTGGTCGCACCGTCGCACCCCGCCCCCAGCCCCTCCCGCAGCGGGAGGGGAGAAGAAAATCACAACCCGCCATCCCATCCCCACCCGCTCAATTGACGCCCCGCGCCAGATGGTTACACCCTCAACCATCCACCGGACAAAGGGGCACCCTTATGATGCGCAAACTCGCCTTGCTCGGCGCGAGCCTTCTCACCCTCGCAGCGCAGCCGCTTTACGCGCAGCAAGGCGCCGCCCCCGAGCCCGCAAGCGCCCCCACCACCACCGCCGCCGCGCAGGATGACGCGACCGGCAGCGCGCAGACCGGGCCGCAGCGCCGCTTCACCGGCGAGGATCTTTTCGGCCTCGCCGCCGCATCGGACCCGCAGATCAGCCCCGATGGGCGCCACATCGCTTATGTCCGCCGCGCGAACGACATCATGTCCGACCGCGCGGTCAGCACGATCTGGCTGATCGACACGCAGACCGGCGCCGAAGTCCCCGTTGCGGGACGCGGCGGCGATGCTTTTTCGCCGCGCTGGTCGCCCGACGGCAAGCGGCTCGCCTATGCCTCGACCGAGGGCGGCAGCGTCCAGCTCTGGGTGCGCTGGATGGACGGGGGTGAGGCGGTGAAGCTCACCGGCCTGCCGACCAGCCCGTCGAGCATCGCCTGGTCGCCCGACGGCCGGTCGATCGCCTATACGATGCTCGTCAAGGACGATGCGCCGCGGTTCGGCAAGGCCCCCGCGAACAAGCCCGAAGGCGCCAAATGGGCCGAGCCGCTGGAGGTCCACGACCTGCTCACCTACCGCGCCGACGGCCAAGGCTATATCGAGCCGGGGTTCGAAAAGATCTTCCTCGTCTCGGCGACTGGCGGCGCGCCGCGCCAGCTCACCTTCGGCCCCTATCATGACGGCGGGCCGCTCAGCTGGTCGCGCGACGGCACAATGCTCTATTTCAGCGCCGACCGCCGCCCCGACTGGGAAAGCGATCCGCTCGAAAGCAACATCTATGCGCTCGACGTCGCGAGCGGCTCGATCACCCAGCTAACGACGCGCAAGGGGCCCGATGCCAATCCGCTGGTGTCGCCCGACGGCCGGATGATCGCCTATCTGGGGTTCGACGACCGGCTGCGTGCGTATGAAAACACCGGTCTATATGTGATGAACCGCGACGGATCGAACAGCCGCCGCATCGCTCCCGACTGGGATTTCAGCGTCGACGGCCTCGCGTGGGACGCCGACGGGCGCGGCCTTTATGCCCAATATGACGAGCATGGCGAAACCAAGGTTGCGCGCATCGGCCTCGACGGATCGGTCCGCACCGTCGCCAGCGGGCTGACGAGCAGCGGGCTCGACCGGCCCTATTCGGGGGGCAGCTTTTCGGTCGCCGACAATGACGCGATCGCCTTCACCGGCGGCGGCCCGGCTCGGCCAGCCGAGGTCGAACTCGCGGCCGCCGGCAAGACGCGCATCCTGACCGATCTCAACCGCACGCTGCGCGAGGTGAAGGCGCTGGGCGAGGTGCGCAAGATCACCGCCGCGTCGAGCGTCGACGGCCTGTCGATCGACGGCTGGCTCACCTTGCCGCCGGGCTATCGCGAGGGGCAGCGCGTGCCGCTGATCCTCGAAATCCACGGCGGGCCATTCGCCGCTTACGGGCCGCATTTCTCGACCGATAACCAGCTTTATGCCGCGGCGGGCTATGCCGTCCTCTCGTCCAACCCGCGCGGGTCGACCAGCTATGGCGCGTCCTTCGCCAATGCGATCGACAAAAATTATCCCGGCAATGATTATTTCGACCTGATGAGCATCGTCGACCGCGCGATCGACCTCGGCATTGCCGATCCCGACGCGCTCTTCGTCACCGGCGGGTCGGGCGGCGGCGTGCTGACGAGCTGGATTGTCGGCAAGACCGACCGCTTCAAGGCCGCGGTCGCCCAAAAGCCCGTCATCAACTGGACGACGCAGGCGCTCACCGCCGACGGCCCCGCCTTCTTCGGCCGTTACTGGATCGGCGCGATGCCGTGGGAGGATCAAACACCGTTCTGGAGCCATTCGCCGCTGTCGCTGGTCGGCAATGTGAAGACCCCGACCATGGTTGTCGTCGGCAGCGAGGATTACCGCACCCCGGTCAGCGAGTCGGAACAATATTACACCGCGCTGCGCCTGCGCGGCGTCCCGACGGTGCTGGTCAAGGTGCCGGGCGCCAGCCACGGCGGCATCGCCGCGCGCCCTTCGCAGGCCGCGGCAAAGGCATCGGCGATCCTCGCCTGGTTCGAAAAATACAAGAAGGGATGGACGCCAGCCGCCAAGGATTGAAGCCCGGCCGGCGCCCGCGCGCGCCTTATTTGGTCGTGTAGCCGCCATTCACCAGGATCGTCTGCCCGGTCATCCACCACCCGTCGGACACCAGCATGCGGATCCACGGAACGATGTCGGCGATGTCGGTCAGGCCCGTCTTGGTAAAGGCCGACAGCGCCGCCGCGGACTTGTGATACGCCTGCGCATCGGCGGCTTCGGCGGGATAGAAGAAGGGCGTGTCCATCGGCCCCGGACCGATGGCGGTCACCGAAATGCCGCGCGCGCCGAACTCCTTCGATGCGGCGCGGGTGAAATGCTCGACCGGCGCCTTCGTCCCGGCATAGGCGGCATAGAAGGGCGTGTAGGCGCCGAGCAGCGAGGTGACGAGCGTGCAGATCTTGCCATTGTCGTTAAGGTGCTTGCCCGCTTCCTTCAGAAAGAAAAAGGCGGTCTTGCTGTTGACCGCGGTCATCGCGTCATATTCTTCCTCGCTGATCTCGACGAACGGCTTCTTCAGCACCTTGCCGACCGTGTTGATCGCGATGTCGGGCCGGCCGATCGCCGCGATGGTATCGGCGAACAATTTTTCCATGGCGCCCGCGGGGGTCAGGTCGGCCTGAAAGGCCACCGCTTCGGCACCGGCGGCGCGGATCGCCGCGACCGTCGCCTCGGTTTCGGCGGCCGCACCCGCGCTGTTATAGTGAACCGCAATCGCCTTGGCGCCCTGCTCGGCCAGATCGCGCGCGACCAGCGCGCCCAGATTCTTGCCGCCGCCGGCGATCAGCACGGTCTTTCCCTTGATGCTGTGGTCGACCATAGTCTTGTCCTTTCAGTCTGTTGGGCGGAGCTCCGCCCCGGAGGAGGGACGATCAGCTAGGCATGTTCGACCTTGCCCGCTTCCCGAATCCGGCGCAGTTTTCAAATCGGGCACATCGAGTCGTGGGGACTCGCAAGGAGCTTGATTGACCAACCAGCACCCTGGTCCATGGGACGGCAGCCGGCCGCTTTCACCGCGGCATGTCGTGCGGCGTGCGCACGCGATGCTTGGCCGAATGGACGTCGTCGCCGCCACCGAACAACTGGCTCTGCCGACCGACTGGACCATCGAACAGGATCGTCACACGATCATCGTCCACCTCGACGGCCGGCTCGACCGCATGGAATGCGTCTTTTCCAACGGACCGTCGGGGCGCGCGTTGCCCGCTCCCGGCGACATCTGGATGGTGCCGGCCGCTTCGCGCTACGCCGCCCTCGCGCAGGGCGGGTTCGCACGGTTCGTCGAAATCGGCCTGCCGCCGCCGCTCCTTGCCGGCGGCGAATTTCCCGCCCGCGTCCGGCACCGCGATCCCTTTCTTGCTGCCGCCGCAGCGCGGCTTGCCGAATTGATCGCCGATCCGGCCGACGATGTCGGCGCCATGGCCGCGCACGCGATCGCGCAAGCGATCGAACTGCATCTCCGCCACCAATATGGGCGTCCGGCGGCCCCGTCCCCGCGCCGGCCCGCATTCGATACGCAAGTGCGCCGCTTTCTGGCCGACGCCATCCATGCCACGCTCGACGATCCGCACGATCTGGCAAGCCTCGCGGCGCTCGTCGGGATGGACGTGCGGCGCTTCACCGCCGCCTTCCGCACCGCCTTCGGCTGCTCGCCCTGGCAGTATATCCTCGATGCCCGCCTCGCTGCGGGCGCGCGGCTATTGCGCGAAGGCGACCGGACGATCACCGACATCGCACTATCGACCGGCTTTGCCACGCCAAGTCATTTCACGACACGCTTTACGCGCCATTTCGGCGTCCCGCCCTCACGCTATCGCAAGCTGGCGGCCGGATAGGCGGGCGCCTCTCGCCCTCGCTGCTCCATGGCGGTTCCAATTGCCGCGCATCCTGCTACGGTCGGCGCTTCCCCAACCAACGGAGCCCGCTCCCCTGATGTTTCTGCGCCCTCTCGCCGCCCTGCTCGCTGCCGCCCTTGCCGTCCCCGCGCTTGCGCAGGATATCAGCACCGCCAATCTGACCGAGACGGTCCGCACCCTCGCCTCGGACCAGTTTCAGGGCCGCGCCCCCGGAACGGTCGGCGAAGAACGCACCATCGGCTATCTGATCGGCCGGCTTCAGGCGCTCGGGCTCGAACCCGCGGGCCCGAACGGCGAATGGACGCAGCCGGTGCCGCTGCTCCATACCCGCCTCGGCACCCCGACCGCGCTCGCCTTCAACCGGCAGGGCAGCGCCACCCCGCTCACCCTCGGCACCGATATCTATGTGTCGAGCCAGCAGGACAAGGATGTGGCGGCGATCGCCGATGCGCCGATGGTCTTCGTCGGCTACGGCGTCCACGCGCCCGAACGCGGCTGGGACGACTTCAAGGGCGTCGATCTCAAGGGCAAGGTCGCGGTCTTTCTGGTCAACGATCCGGATTTCGTCGCGACGAAGGGCGAAGACAGCTTCGGCAAATTCGGCGGCCGCACGATGACCTACTATGGCCGCTGGACCTACAAGTTCGAAGAAGCGGCCCGCCGCGGCGCCATCGCGGCGCTGATCGTCCACGACACCGACGGCGCAGGCTATGGCTGGAACGTCGTGAAAAGCCCCGGCGGCGAAAACTACAGCCTCGTCGTACCACCCGAAAAGGCGACCAGCCTTGCGCTTCAGGGCTGGATTTCGGGCGAAGCCTCGACCCGGCTGTTTGCATCCGCCGGTCAGGATCTCGCAAAGCTGCGCATTGCCGCCCGGCGCAAGGATTTTCGTCCCGTCGACCTCGGCACCGGCTTTCGGGCGTCGATTCCGGTCACGCATGAAGTCGTGCGCAGTCAGAATGTCCTCGCCAAAATCTCGGGCACCGACCGGGCCGACGAGGTCGTGATGTATGGCGCGCATTGGGATGCCTATGGCGAGGGCAAGCCCGACGAAAAGGGCCGTATCTACCGCGCGGGTGCGAACGACGACGCGCTGGGCGTTGCGGCGCTGATCGAAATCGCGCGCGGTTTCAAGGCCGCACCGCCCACCGATCGCACCTTGCTTTTCGCCTTCTGGACCGCCGAAGAGCGCGGCCTTCTCGGGTCGGAGGCCTATGCGCAGGCGCCCGTCTATCCGGTTGAAAAGACGGTGGCGAACCTTGGCATCGACATTCTTCAGACGGCAGGCAAGTCAAAGGACGTCATTCTCGTCGGCAAGGGCCAGGGCACGCTCGAGGATGATCTTGCCCGCGTCGCCGCGATGCAGGGCCGCACCGTATCGCCCGAAAGCCTCCCCGAACGCGGCCTCTTCTTCCGCGCCGACCATTTCAGCATGGCCAAGCGCGGCGTCCCCGTGCTGCTGCTCATGGGCATCGCCGGCGTGTCCGACCTTGTCGACGGCGGCAAGGAAGCAGGGCAGAAATGGGTCGATGACTATACCGGCCGCTGTTACCATCAGGCTTGCGACGCGTGGGACGAAAGCTGGAATCTGGCGGGCGCCGCGCAGGATATCGCACTCTTCTACACGATCGGCGACGAACTCGCGCGCTCGGGCAAATGGCCCGGCTGGAAAAGCGGCAGCGAGTTCAAAGCGCTGCGCGACCAGACCGCCGCCACCCGCAAATAGCATCTTGGCTGCGAGGCAGCCCGGGCGGCCGGGGGGAGAGGACGCCCCGTCGCCGCGCCTTGCCCGGCGCTTCGCCTGCGTATAACTCCGGCCCATGACCACCGACAAGATCTACATCAGCGCCAACGACCTTCTTGCCGACTCGTTGCGGCTCGGCATGCATGTGATCGACAGCGGTTTTGCGCCGACACATCTCGTCGGCATCTGGCGCGGCGGGGCCCCCGTCGGCATCGCGGTCCAGGAATTGCTCGAATATCACGGCGTCCACAGCGACCATATCGCGATCCGCACCTCCTCCTATCACGGCATCGACCGCCAGGACACGCAGGTGAAGGTTTTCGCGCTCGGCTATCTGATCGATACGCTCGATCCCGACGACCGGCTGCTCATCATCGATGATGTTTTCGACAGCGGCCGCAGCATCCGGGCCTTTCTCGCCGAACTCAAGGCGCGATGCCGCCACAACATGCCGCGCGATATCCGGATCGCGACCGTCTATTACAAACCGCGCCGCAACGTCACCGATCTCAAGCCCGACTTCTTCGTCCATGAAACCGACCAATGGCTGATCTTCCCGCACGAAATCGACGGGCTGACGATCGACGAGATACGCCGCCACAAGCCCGAGGCGGCGATCATCCTGCGCGAAGAAACGGAGACGCCGCATGGCTGACGATTTTGCCACCCCGGCGGACCGGGCGGCCTTTATCGCTGCGCTCCCGAAGGCGGAGTTGCACCTTCATATCGAAGGGTCGCTCGAGCCCGAACTGATGTTCGAACTCGCACGGCGCAACGGTATCGCCATCCCCTTCGCGACCGTCGATGATGTCCGCGCGGCCTATGCCTTTTCGAACCTGCAGGATTTTCTCGACATCTATTATCAGGGGATGGGCGTTCTGCAGACCGAACAGGATTTCTATGACCTGACGGCCGCCTATCTCGCGCGCGCGCATGCCGATGGCGTTCGCCACAGCGAAATCTTCTTCGATCCGCAGGGCCACACGGCGCGCGGCATCCCCTTCGCGACCGTCGTCGGCGGTATCACCCGCGCGCTCGACGATGCGCAGGCCCGGTATGACATGAGCTCGCGGCTCATCATGTGCTTTCTGCGCCATCTCAGCGAGGAGGAGGCAGAGGCGACGCTCGACGAAGCGTGCCCCTGGCTCGACCGGATCGACGGTGTCGGCCTCGATTCGTCCGAAGTCGGCCACCCACCCGCCAAGTTTCAGCGAGTCTTCGCCCGCGCCCGCAACCTCGGCCTGCGCCTCGTCGCCCATGCCGGTGAGGAGGGGCCGCCGGCATATGTGCACGAAGCGCTCGATCTTCTGGGCGTCGATCGCATCGATCACGGCAATCGCAGCCTCGAGGACGAAGCCCTCGTCGCGCGGCTCGCCGATGACGCGATGTGCCTGACCGTGTGCCCGCTTTCCAATCTCAAGCTTTGCGTCGTCGACGACATGACCGCGCATCCGCTCAAGACGATGCTGGACGCCGGGCTTCTTGCCACCGTGAACAGCGACGACCCCAGCTATTTCGGCGGCTATGTGAACGCCAATTACACCGCCGTCGCCGATGCGCTCGACCTGTCGCGGGACGAGCTTGTCACGCTCGCCCGCAACAGTTTTCTCGGCGCCTTCCTCGATGACGACGCCAAGGCGCGTCATCTCGCCGCGATCGACGCCTACGCGGCGTAGAGCATTTTCCAGTCAGGTGGAATCACCTGACGATTCAGAAAATGCGGAAAAACCAGAATCTAGAGCGGGCGATCCGATACAATCGGATCGCCCGCTCTAGAATTTCCCGCGTACCGAGAAAGCGAAGATCGGCCCGATCAACCGATCGCGCTTTTCGACGAAGGCAATCGGGCTTTCGCCGCGCAATCCCGTCCATACCGTGCGGTCGCGCTTCGACCTTGCGTTGAGGATGTTCGCCACCGTCGCGCGGACCGTCAGACCGAACACATCCTTGTTTTCGACAAAGATGTTGGCGAACACAGGCCCCTCCCACGCGGTGTCGATCTGGTTGCGGCGATAGACCGGCTGGTAATGCGAATGGTTGGCGCTCGTGCCCCAGGCCCAGTCGCTGCCGGGAATATCGTGGCGCAGGCTCAGCTCGACGACCCGGTCGGTAAAGCCGTTCCACTGGCGCGTCTCGCCGGTGAAGGGATCGCGCAGCGAACTTTTCTGAAGCAGCAGCCGCGCTTCGATCTTCATGCCCTTGATGCCGGCCGGATCGAGATTGATCGTCGAGGTCCAGTCGATCGCGCCGGCGCGCGCCTTGGCAATGTTACCGACGCCTTCGCCATCGCCGATCGGGATCACATCGACCCGGTCTTCGACGTCGCGGTACACGAAGAACAGCTTCGTCGATCCCCACGCCCCGAACCGCTTGTTGACCTCCAGTTCATAGCTCCAATCCTGCTGCGGCCGCAGATCGGTGTTGCTTCCATTCTGGTTGTCGTCGTTCAGAAAGGCGCGCGCAAGGAAGTCGTAGAAGCTCAACTGCAGCACGCGGCGCCGGATCTTGAGCGACATATCAAAATCGGGCGCCGGCGCCCACGCGATCGACAGCGATCCCTTCGGACGGAAAAAACTGCGCGTCAGTCCGTTCGCGCCGCTTTGCGTGATCGTCGACCGTTCGGCGCCGGCCACGATCTGCACGTTCAGCTTGTCGGTGATCTTGCGGCCAAAGCTCAACAGGCTTTCGTAGCGATCCTCCTTCACGCCGCCGGTGCCGCCCGGGAACGGAAGCTCGACGAAAGCCCCCGTCGGATCGAGCGTATAAAGCGCCGCGACATTATCGAGCGTGTTGAAGGCCGCCTCCCCCGACAACTCCCAATCGCCGCCCAGCATCTTCCACTGATATTCGCCGCGCGCGATCGTCTCGCCGATATCGCCCGTCTGGGTAAAGCGATCGCCCACCGCGGGCGATCCGTCCGAAAAGCTGGTGATCACTTCCTGCGAATAGGGTTCATGGCTGAAGCGCCGCAGCCCGATCAGCTTCAGCTTTCCGGGGCCGACCCCGAACTGGTAATCGCCGTTGACTTCGTAGTTCCAGCTGTTCGGATTTTCGCGAACGGTGCGATATTCGTCGGGGGCGCCGTCGCGCGTCCGACGCCCGAATTCGACATAGGGATTGTAGATGCGCTGATAATGGGCGCCCAGATGGCCCACCGTATCGGCGGGGCCGTCCCAGGTCAGCCGCCCTGAAAGCTTCGGCGTGTCGTAGGGACTGCGCCAGACATCGTGGCGGCGCTCGATGATGTTGCCGTCGCCGTCGGTGATGATCGTCGGCCCGCCCGCGGAACTGCGCGCCGAATCATTGTTATAGAGACCCAGTTCATATTCGATCGCTCCCTTGCGGCCGCGGACCGAGATGTCGCCACGCGTGTAGAGCGGATGGGCATAATGAGCGCGGAACTCGGGCTTCCACGCAAATTGACCCGAAAAATCGTCGGCGCGATAAACGATATTCGCAACCTGCCCCGACAAGCCGGGAATATCGAGCGAGGCGCCATCGACGATTTCGATGCGCTCGACATTTCCGGCGGGAATGCGCGACAGCAATGTCACCATATCGTCCGACTTCGTCGAGGGACGCTCGCCGTTGAACAGGACATTGCCCGTCGCCTGCCCCAGCCCGCGGAGCTGTTCATTGTCGCGGATCGAAAAGCCCGGAACCTGATTGAGCATGTCATAGGCGTTCTTGGGCGCGTAGCGGACGAAGTCGGCGGGGGTAAAGACCTGCCGCGCGCTGCCGCCACTCGCCGGAGCGGCGGCCGGAGCCGGGACCGGCGGCGGGGCTGCACTGTCGACCGCCGCATCCTGCGCGCACGCCGTCGTTGCCGACATCGATGCGGCAAGGGCGGCCGCCAGCGCCATTGCGCTCGTCATCCGCATCACTGCGTGCCTCCGGCTGCCGCATTCATCGAGCGCGCATAGTCGGGGGTAATCCCCAACGCCTTCATGCTGATCACCTGGTCGGAGCTCAGCTTTGCGTATCCGGCCTCTGCCAGCCCGCGCACATAGTCGCGGTCGACGCCCAGCGCCTTGCAAGCGATCGCATCGTTGATCGAGGTGAGCCGAAGCGCGCCCGATTGGAGGTCGCGGACATAGGCGGGCGTCACCTTCAACGCGGCCGCCGCGACAAGTTCGCCGGTGTGCGGACGAAGCCCCGCGTCGATCAGGCCGTCGGCCAGTTCGACCGTCGCATCGACCATCAACATGGCGAGTTGTTCCTTGCGCGTCGGCGCGCCGACACCGCGGCTCTCCAGCGCGGTCGCGAAGTCGGCATCGGGCGCAAAGCGGCATTGTCCCTCGCCCTCATAGGCTGCGTGCAGACTGCCCGTGCAATCGAGGCGGCCCGCCGCGTGCACCACGCTGAAGCTGACCGGGCCGCGCCCGCCGCCCAGCGTGTCCCGCGCCGCTGAAAATTCCGCGCGGGCACCGTCGAGAGCGATGCTGCTGGTCGATTGCTTGGCACGAAGCTGCAGGCGCGGATCGCCGTCGCCGTCGTCGGGTTGCGAAACATCCCAGCGGATCGCGCTGGCTTCCTGGGCCGAGGCCGCGGTCGGCTGCGCAGGGGCGGCGCAGGCGATCAGGGTCAACAGCACGCTGCCGGCGGCGACGAATAATGTCTTCGATTGCGGTTTCATTGGGGGCACTCCTCCTCCGTGCGCCGGGCGAGCGTCATCGCTCGCCGCCGCAGCGGCGTTTCAAAATCAGGCTTCGATGAGCGGCGGCTTGGCTTCGGCCAGTGGCCGAAGGGTCAGTCCTGCGGCGCCGCGGGATTTTCGGGCGGCGCTGGCGGGCGCGGCGGACTTATCCGCGTGACCTTGCCGTCGGCGCTGCGCGCCTCGAGCGTTCCGTCCGAACTGATGCGCGCGGTCGCGCCCGAACTGGACCGGACTTCGCTATAGGCCCCGCCCCAATTGCCCAGCGCGCGCGCCTCGATCGCATCGTCGGGGTCGCGCATCGCGCGGCCCGCGGCACGCATCTGGCGGACATAGTCGCCGGTGACGCCCATGGCCCGCATCGCGGTCAGATCGTCGAGATTCACATCGGGGAAATAGCGGCGCATGTCGCGGGCATAGGCCGGGTCGATACCTACCGCCTTCGCACCGACCAGATCGCCGACGTCGGCGTTCGGAAAGACGCGGCGCATCGCGTTGATATAGGCCGGGTCGACGCCGGTCGCCTTGGCCGCGATGATGTCGTCGGCATCGGCATGGCTGCTTTCGCGCATCTTGCGGACATCGTCGGGCGTCACGCCGACCGCGCGCATGCCGACAAGATCGTCGGGCGACAGCGGCTTCCCGGCAGCAGCAGAGGCCGGCTTGTCGGTCCGCTCGGCCGCCGAACCCACGGCCGCGGCGGACTGCAATGCCGCGGCCGGGGCGGTTGCGACGGGGGTGTGGACAGGCCCCGACGCGGACGGTGTGGCGGTCGCGGAAAAGGCGGCAAGCGGCGCCGATACGCCGGCGAGCAGCACCAGGCTCATCAGAACCCAGCTCGCACTGGCGGGTCCGCGCTTCAAGCTGCCGTCGAGCACGCGGGTGATCCGGCGCTTCAGGCTGTTCTGCGCCGGCGCGACGCCGTGGGCGGCAAGCAGCGCGCCCTGATTGTCGTGACGCGCCGCACCGACGAGCAGCGAGGCATAGTCGGGACCGTCGATGTCGGCGAGCAGCACGGCATCATCGGCCGCTTCCTCGCGCAATTGATGGCTCTCGCGCGCCAGCATCCAGACGAGCGGATTGAACCAGAACAGCGCGCAGGCAAGGCGCGCCGCGAGCAGCTTCGCCCAGTCGAGCCGCGCGACATGCGCCAGTTCGTGCGCGATGATCGCCTCGGCCTCGGCCACGGCATCGACGGCGGCCGGGTTGAGCACGATCGTCGGGCGGACCACGCCCCAACTGATCGGCGAGCGCAGTTCGTTGCTGACCAACAGCGCGGTCCCGTGCTTGAAGCCCATCCGCCGTTGCGCTTCGGCGAGCGCCGACAGCCACGAAGGCTGAACCAGCACGTCGGCCCGTCCGCGCATCGCGAACAGGCGCACCACGGCAACCGTCATCAAAAGGGCAAGCAGGAACAGGGGAAAGCTGTACACCCATATGGCGAGGTCGGCCATCGCGGGCAGCGTCCAACCGGCATCGGCTTTGCGATCCGCAGCCATGTCCGACGCCGCAGCGCCGGGCCGAGCCGCCGCCGCGGGAGGCGCCTCGACAACCGTCGGTGGCGCCGACATTGCAGGCGCAGATGCTTCGACCCAGTCGGCGGGCAGCGGGGCCCATTCGGGAAGCGCCAGCGTCGCCACGGGCAGCAGCAGCAGCGCCGCCAGCCCGGCATGCGCGATAAGCGAACGCTCGCCTGCCGAACGCGACCGCGCGAGGCGCAGCAACACCAGCGTCAGCCCGGCGATGATCGCCGATTTCCAGGCAAGACCCAGCAGCGTCGCGGCGGTGATCATCATTTCGTCCTCCCTTCGCGCGCTTCAGCGATCAGCTTTTCCAGCTCATCGAGATCGCCCGCACTCATCTTGTCCTGCATGCCGAGCAGAGCCGCGGCGGCGCTGGTCGCCGATCCGTTGAAAAAGACGCGCACCACTTGGGTCAGCGCCGATTTGCTCGCCGTCTTCTCTTCGACGCTCGGCGCATAGAGAAAGCCGCGATCCGACGCCTCGCGAACGACGAAGCCCTTGGCCTCGAGCCGCTTGAGCATCGCGCGAATCGCCGATCCGGACAGTTCGGCGGGCAAAGCCTCGCCGATTTCGGTCACGGTCGACGCACCACGTTCGTAAAGAATATCGACAATTTCGCGTTCCCGCGGGGGCAAGCTCGACAACATGCGAATCACCTTTTGCGCTACATTTGTAGCGTGCTACATTTGTAGCGCATGCTTGGCAAGGGGTTTTATTCGACCAATACACATGCTTGCGGCAAAGCCCCCGAAACCATAGGGTCCGCGGCATGACAGGAGGACAAATATGATCGATTTCGCGCTGCATCGCCGGACGCTGCTGGCGGGCATGGGCATGGCGTCGGCGGGGCTTGCGATGCCGGCATGGGGTGCGGACAGCGCCGACGCGCGCCTCGATGCACTGCTCACCCGCCAGTTCGATCAGGCGCTGATCGACGACCCGACCCGCGCCGCGAGCCTGGGCCTCGATATCGGTGCGCGCGCCGGGCTGCGAGCGCGATTTCCCGACTGGTCGGCCGCCGCGCGGACCGCACGCGACCGCCGGATCGACACCGACCTTGCCGCACTGCACGCGATCGATCGCGGTGCGCTCGGCGATAATGCGCGAGTGGCCTATGACAGCGCCGAATTCGATCTTGTGGCCCGCCAGCGACTGGCCCGCTTCCCCTATCACACCGGCGGCTTTGCGCACCGCGCCGGTCCCTATGCGGTCACGCAGCTCGGCGGCTTCTATACCGGCGTCAGCACCTTTCTCGACAGCCAGCATCCGGTAAAGACCAAGGCCGACGCCGATGCCTATATCGCGCGAATGGCGGCAACGCCGGCGCTCCTCGACGATGATAGCGCGATCGTGCGCGCCAATGCCGCGATGGGCGTCGTCGCGCCGCGCTTCATCATCGAACAGGCCCTGCAGCAGCTCGGCCGTTTGCGCGACGGCGATGCGGCATCGAAGACGATCGTCGCCTCGCTCGCCCGCCGCGCCAACGCCATCGGCCTCACCGGCTATGATGCGCGCGCGCAGGCGATATTCGAAGGGCCGATCCGCGCCGCGCTGACGCGTCAGATCGAGGTGCTGACGGCGCTGCTCCCCAAAGCCGGTGACGAAGCGGGCGTATCGCGCCTTCCGGACGGTCCCGCCTATTATGCGGCGACACTGGCGCAGCACACGACCACCGACATGACCGCCGAGCAGATCCATCAATTGGGACTCGACCAGCTTGCCGATCTGCACGCGCGCATGGACAAGCTGCTGACGGCGCAGGGCTTCAAAGAGGGCAGCTTGCGCCAGCGGCTCGACGCGCTGACCGCGACCGAGGGCCAGTTGTTCGCCAATGACGATACGGGGCGCGCGGCGCTGCTCGCCTATCTCAACGATCGGCTCACCACCATTCGCGCGCGCCTGCCGCAAGTGTTCAGCCGGATGCCGCGCGCGCCCTATGAAATCCGCCGCGTGCCGCCCGAGATCGAGATCGGCGCCCCCGGCGGTTCGGCGCAGGCGGGCACCCCCGACGGGTCGCGCCCGGGGATTTTCTTCATCAACCTGCGCGATACGCACGAATGGCCGCGCTACACGCTGCCGACGCTCGCCTTTCACGAGGGGGCACCGGGGCATCTGTTCGAAAATGCCCTGAAGTTCGAGGATGCGGCCTTGCCGCTTTACCGCCAATCCTCTTACGTCACGGCCTATGGCGAAGGCTGGGGGCTGTATGCCGAGCAGGTTGCGGCCGAGCTCGGGATGTACGACGACGATCCGCTCGGCGAGATCGGCTATCTGGCGTCCTATGCGTTTCGCGCGTCGCGTCTCGTCGTCGATACCGGGCTGCACGCCAAGGGCTGGAATCGCCAGCAGGCGATCGACTTCATGGTCGAAAACTCGTCCGAAACGCCAAGTTCGGCGCGAACCGAGATCGACCGCTACATCGTCTATCCGGGGCAAGCCTGTTCGTACAAGGTCGGTCAGACCGCGATCAGCCGGCTGCGTGACGAGGTTTCGTCGCACCGGGATTACGACATCAAGCGCTTCCACGACGTCGTGCTCGGTGCCGGACGCATCCCGCTTGCGGTGCTCGAACGCCGCGTACGCGACGCCTTTCCGGCCTGAGTTATTTCCCTCGGCCGTCCGGGCCGCTATCTGCAGCGGGCAGTCGAGGGAGTTTGACGATGCCGATCAAGGCCGCCCGCCTCTATAATGATGGCAAGCTCGTGCGCGAGCTGGGCCCGAACGAGGCCATTCCCGACCATTGCGATCCCGGCGATTTCTTCTGGCTTGGCCTGTTCGAGCCGACCCCCGGCGAGCTTGAGGGGATCGCCAGGCGCTTCGGCCTGCATCCGCTGGCGGTCGAAGATGCGCTGAAGGCCAACCAGCTTCCAAAGGTCGAAGCCTATGGCGAGCAATTGTTCGTCGTCGCCAGCACCGGCAATCGCGATGGCGATACGATCCAGTCGGGCGAAACCGCCTTCTTCCTTGGCCGTCACTTCATCGTGAGTGTCCGTCACGGGTCGGCGCGGACGCACAGCGAGGTGCGCGCACGGCTCGAATCCTTGCCGGCGAAACTGGCGCACGGCCCCGATTATGTTCTCTATGCGGTGCTCGATTTCATCGTCGACGGCTATTTCCCCGTGATCGACGCGATCGAGGACCGGCTGCTCACGGTCGAGGAAAGCGTCATGGACACGCCGCTCGACGCTGACGACATCCGGCATCTTTACGGCCAGCGGCACGAGATCATCCGTTTTCAACGCCTGGTCGGATTGATGAAGGATGTTGCATCGCGCCTGACCAGCGATGCCGACCTGCCGTGCATCGACGATGCCGTGCGCCCCTTTTTTCGCGACATCTGGGACCATGTGCAGCGCGCCGAATTCCGCCTCGTCGGATTGCGCGATGTCGCGGCGTCGGTCGTCGACACCAACAATCTGCTCGAACAGCAGCGGCAGGGCGCGATCACGCGCCAGCTTGCGGCCTGGGCCGCCATTCTGGCCGTGCCCACCGCGATCGCGGGCATTTACGGCATGAATTTCGAGCATATGCCCGAACTCGGCTGGACGTTCGGCTATCCCTTCGCGCTCGGGCTGATGGGCAGCGTGTGCGCGCTCCTCTATTGGCGCTTCAAGCGGATCGGCTGGCTCTGACGCCGGCACGCTCTTGCCCGGTCGCCACCGGGACGCTATCTGTCATCCGTCATCTTTTTAAGGAGTCAGAGGATCATGGACCGCAACTGAACGCATCGCCCCTAGCCTTGCCTTCAGGAAAGCCTTGTCCATGTCTACGATCACCCTCTCCCGCCTCGGCTGGTCGACCCCCGACGGTCGCCGCATATTTTCCGATCTCGACCTTCAGTTTCGCCCCGAACGCACGGGTATCGTCGGGCGCAACGGCGTCGGCAAATCGACCCTGTTGCGCCTGATCGCGGGTGAGGCAACGCCGACGAACGGCGCGATCAGCCGCGGCGCGCACATCGCCATGCTGCACCAGACGGTGCAGGTTGCCGCCGATGCGACGATTGCCGATCTGTTCGGCGCGCGCACGGCGCTTGCCCTGCTCGCGCGCGCCGAAGCGGGGACGGCGTCGCTCGACGACATCGCAGAGGCCGACTGGACGCTGGCGTCGCGGATCGACGAGGCGCTGGCCGGTGTCGACCTGCCACTCGATGCCGCAACGCCGCTTGTGCATCTTTCGGGTGGGCAACGCACGCGCGCCGCGCTCGCCGGCGCGATGTTCGCACGGCCCGATTTTCTGCTGCTCGACGAACCGACCAACAATCTCGACCGGCAGGGCCGTGAGGCGGTGCGCGCGATCCTGCGCGACTGGCAGGGCGGCGCGATCGTCGTCAGTCACGACCGCGAACTGCTCGAGGAAATGGATGCGATCGTCGAACTGACCGCGACGGGCGCCGCCCGCTATGGCGGCGGCTGGAGCGCCTATTGCGCGCGCAAGGCGGTCGAACAGGCGGCCGTCGAGGCCGACCTTGCCACCGCAGAGAAGCGCGTCGATCAGGCCCAGCGCCAAGCGCAGGCCGCCGCCGAGCGACAGGACCGCCGCGATTCGCGGGGCCGGAAAAATGCGGCGCGCGGCGACATGCCGCGCATCGTGATGGGGGCAATGCAGCGCCGCGCCGAAGAATCGCGCGCCGCCGCCGGGCGGCTGGCCGAACGCCAGCAGGGACAGGCCGAGCAGGCGCTCGCCGCGGCGCGCAGCCGGATCGAGATCGTCGATCCGCTGGCGATCGCGCTGCCATCGACGGGCCTCCCCGCTTCGCGGACGGTCGTAGCGTTGGAGCATGTCCGCGCGGGCTATGACGGCGGCGCACCCGTCATCGATGATTTGTCGCTCACGATCACGGGGCCCGAGCGATTGGCAATCACCGGCCCGAACGGATCGGGCAAATCGACGCTGCTCGCGCTGATCGCCGGAACACTGACGCCCTGGTCGGGGAGCGTGCGCGTCGCTGTGCCGTTCGCGCTGTTCGATCAGCGCGTCGCACTGCTCGATCCGCTACTTTCGATCGCCGACAATTTCCTGCGGCGCAACCCCGGGGTCGGCAACAATGCCTGCCGCGCCGCGCTCGCACGCTTCCGCTTTCGCGCCGACGCCGCCGACCGCATCGTCGGCACGCTCAGCGGCGGGCAGATGCTCCGCGCCGGGCTCGCTTGCGTCCTCGGCGCGCCGCAGCCGCCGCAAATGCTGATCCTCGACGAACCCGGCAATCACCTCGATCTCGATTCGCTCGCCGCGATCGAAACCGGGCTTGCGGCCTATGACGGCGCGCTGATCGTCGTCAGCCACGATCCCGCTTTTCTGGATGCGATCGGGGTGAGCCGCGGACTGGCGCTGGGAGACGACCGCGATCACCCCCCACCCGGCTGACACGCCAGCGACTTGCCAGCGGCGTCTGGCTGTGGCAGGGGCGCCGCTCCCACGGCGTGGGGCGCTTAGCTCAGTTGGTAGAGCATCTCGTTTACACCGAGAGGGTCGGCGGTTCGAGCCCGTCAGCGCCCACCATCCCGCCGCCCGGCCCGAAAGGGGCGGGCCGCGTCTCTTGATCCAGCGCAATGACCGCGCGCCGCGCGCGCGTCAAAACTTCCGTGTCGCACCTGCAATCGGGAGTCTGGATATGTTTGCACGCAATATTGGCACCATCGACCGCCTGCTGCGGATCGTCGTTGGCGTAATGCTGATCGTTCTCGCCGCGTACGGGCGTATCGGCCCGTGGGGCTATATCGGGGTGGTGCCGCTGCTCACCGGCCTGTCGAGCCGCTGCCCCGCCTATTCGCTGCTTGGGGTCAGCACCTGTCCGCGCGGCTGAGACGGCGCACGTTCCACAGCGTGAAAAGGCCGATCGCGGCCCAGATGATGTTGAGGCCGGCGGACGGCAAGGCACCATTATAGCCTGAATTGATGACGAAGCCGGTGGCGCCGACGACGTTCATCCATTGATAGGCCGCGCCGCGCGGTTCGAGCTTGCCGAGCGAGAGCAGCACATAGCTTGCCAGAATGATCGCGGCCGCGGTCCAGCCGATCACCTCGATCATGATCTGAAGCAGGTTCATCGCCCTATCCCCAAAGAAAACGCCCGCCCCGGTAAGGGGGCGGGCGCATATTGCCGATTGTCCTGCGGCAATCAGGCCGCGAGCTTGCGCAGCACATAGTGCAAGATGCCGCCGTTCATATAATATTCGACCTCGTTCGCGGTATCGATGCGGCACAGCGTATCGAAGCTGAAGGTCGAACCGTCGGGGCGCGTGACTTCGACCGTCACCGTCTGGCGCGGCTTGATGTCGGCGACGCCCGTGATGGTGAAGCTATCGTCGCCGGTCAGGCCCAGCGTCTCGCGGGTCTGACCCTCGAGGAACTGGAGCGGCAGCACGCCCATGCCGACGAGGTTCGAGCGGTGGATACGCTCGAAGCTTTCGACGATGACGGCGCGGACGCCGAGCAAATTGGTGCCCTTCGCCGCCCAGTCGCGCGACGAGCCGGTGCCATATTCCTTGCCGGCGATCACGACCAGCGGGGTGCCGTCGGCCTTGTGGCGCATCGCGGCGTCATAGATCGGCATGACTTCCTGGCCATAGCGCGACATGCCGCCTTCGATGCCGGGGACCATTTCATTCTTGATGCGGATGTTGGCGAAGGTGCCGCGCATCATGACTTCGTGGTGGCCGCGGCGCGCGCCGTAGCTGTTGAAGTCGGCCTTGCTGACCTGATGTTCCATCAGCCATTTTCCGGCCGGGCTGTCCGCCTTGATGCTGCCCGCGGGGCTGATGTGGTCGGTGGTGATGCTGTCGCCGAGGATCGCCAGCGGCTTCGCGCCGACGATATCGCTGACCGGCGCGGGGGTCATCGACATGCCCTCGAAATAGGGCGGGTTGGCGACATAGGTCGAGCCTGCGCGCCACTGATAGGTGTCGCTGCCTTCGACCTCGATCTTCTGCCAGTGCGCGTCGCCCTTGTAGACGTGCGCGTAGCGCGCCTCGAACATGTCGCGGTCGACCGCGCCGGCGACCATGTCGGCAACTTCCTGATTGGTCGGCCAGATGTCCTTGAGGAACACGTCCTGCCCGTCCTTGCCGGTGCCGATCGGGGTGGTGGTAAAATCCTCGATCACCGTGCCCTTGAGCGCATAGGCGACAACGAGCGGCGGAGAAGCGAGGAAGTTCGCGCGCACATCAGGCGACACGCGACCTTCGAAGTTGCGGTTGCCCGAGATCACGGCCGCGGCGACGAGGCCATTCTCGTTGATCGCCTTCGAAATCGGCTCGGCGAGCGGACCCGAGTTGCCGATACAGGTGGTGCAGCCATAACCGACGAGGTTGAAGCCGATATTGTCGAGATGTTTCTGCAGCCCGGCTTTTTCGAGATAGTCGGTGACGACCTGCGATCCCGGCGCGAGGCTGGTCTTGACCCACGGCTTGGGCTTCAGGCCGTAGGCGTCGGCCTTTTTCGCGACCAGACCCGCGGCGACGAGCACGCCGGGGTTCGACGTGTTGGTGCAGCTGGTGATCGCGGCGATGGTGACGTCGCCGTCGCCGATGTCGAAATCCTTGCCCTCGACCGGCACGCGCGTCTGCGCCTTGTTATAGACCTTTGCCATGTCGGCGTTGAACACATCGTCTACGTCGGGAAGCGAGACGCGATCCTGCGGCCGCTTCGGCCCGGCGAGCGACGGGACGACGGTCGACAGGTCGAGTTCGAGCGTTTCGGTGAAGATCGGGTCCGCGGCGCCCTCGACGATCCACAGGCCCTGCGCCTTGGCATAGGCCTCGACCAGCGCGATATTCTCTTCGGTGCGGCCGGTCAGGCGCATGTAATCGAGCGTCTTGTCGTCGACGCCGAAGAAGCCGCAGGTCGCGCCATATTCGGGCGCCATATTGGCGAGCGTCGCGCGGTCGGCGAGGCTCAGCGAGGCGAGGCCGGGGCCGAAATATTCGACGAAGCGGCCGACGACGCCCTTGGCGCGCAGCATCTGCGTCGCAGTGAGCACGAGGTCGGTCGCGGTGACGCCTTCCTTCAGCTTGCCGGTGAATTTGAAGCCGACGACTTCGGGGATCAGCATCGACACGGGCTGGCCGAGCATCGCGGCTTCGGCCTCGATCCCGCCGACGCCCCAGCCGAGCACGCCGAGGCCGTTGATCATCGTCGTGTGGCTGTCGGTGCCGACGCAGGTGTCGGGATAGGCGACGGTGGTGCCGTCGGCATCATCGCTCGACCACACCGCCTGCGCGATATGTTCGAGGTTGACCTGGTGGCAGATGCCGGTGCCCGGAGGCACCGCCTTGAAGTTCGACAGCGACTTCGACCCCCATTTCAGGAAGTCGTAGCGTTCGCCGTTGCGATAATATTCGATCTCGACATTCTGCTCGAACGCCTTCGGCGTGCCGAATTCGTCGACCATGACCGAGTGGTCGATGACGAGGTGGACGGGGACGAGCGGGTTGATCTTGGTCGTGTCGCCGCCGAGCGTGGCGATCGCATCGCGCATTGCCGCCAAGTCGACGACGCACGGAACGCCGGTGAAATCCTGCAGCAGCACGCGCGCCGGGCGATACTGGATTTCGCGGTTCGAATGGGGGTCCTTCTGCCAGTCGACGAGCGCCTGGACGTCGTCGGTCGAGACGGTGAAGCCGCCGTCTTCGAAGCGCAGCAGATTTTCGAGCAGCACCTTCATGCTGAACGGCAGGCGCGAAACGTCGCCCAGCTTTGCTGCCGCCTTTTCGAGCGAATAATAGGCGTAGCTCTTGCCGCCGACGCTCAGCGTCGAGCGGGTTCCCAGCGTGTCGTGGCCGGTGGTGGTCATAGGTCAGCAGTCCCCATGTTGGCGCGGCGGGGAATGACGGCCGGCCGCCCAAGCCAGGAGAGCGGGGCAAGCGGAGTCGCACGCGCGGGTTTATGTCCGCGCCGCCTTACGCCGGAAGGCAGGAATTGCAAGGGGGTGGCGGCGGATGATGCACGCGAACCCGGCCATTCGTCCGCGGGCGGCGCACGAAATTTTCCCGGACAAGGACACAAACGCCGCGGTCCCGAAGCTTTGTTATTCGGGATGACGATCCCGCCCGAACAATCGCGTCAGGCGGTACCGCGCACCGCGAGGCGGACAGGTATGCGGGTGCCGTCGCGGGCGTGCGCATCATCCTCCAGCGCCATGGCGACGAGCGCTTCGCCCGCGGCGTCGAGATCGGGCTCGATCGTGGTGAGCGCGGGATCAGCGAGCGTGCCGGCGCGGATGCCGTCGAAGCCGATCAGCGCGACGTCGCCGGGCACGCCGCGCCCCATATCCTTGATCCCCTGAAGCACCCCCAGCGCAAGCATGTCGCTGGCCGCGAAAATGCCGTCGATATCGGGATGCGCGGCGAGCAGCGCGCGTGCCGCGGCGATACCCTGGGCATGGCGATCCTCCGCCGGTGGCGGCTCCGCGAGGACGGGGGCGAGGCCGTGCGCAGCAAGCGCGGCGGTGAAGCCGTCGCGGCGCTCGTCGAACTGGCGCTGCGGCGAGCGCTGCGGGCCAACGAAGGCGAGGCGGCGGCGGCCGGTGGCGACGAGATGATCGGCGGCGAGGCGCCCGCCCACCTCATTATCGCTGCGCATCCAGTGGAAGTCGCCGCCGGGGCTGCCCCAGCAGGTGAAATCATGCCCCGATGCCTGCGCCGCGGCGAAATAATCCCACGCGGCGCGGTTGCTGGTCGTGCCGATGACGATCATCGCGTCGGCGAGCCCCGAGCGAACGAAATCGGCGCGGAAATTGGCTTCGCTCTCCTGAAAGGAAACGAGCAGATTGAAACCGCGTGCCGAGGTGGCGGCGGCGATGCTGCCGAGAAGCGCAAAATAAAAGGGGTTGATCGCGCTGCGGTCCTCGCCAGGGCGGCAGATGGTGACGAGCGCGATCGTCTCGCTGCTCTTGAGGCGCAGCGACGAGGCGTGGCGATCGACGACATAGCCAAGCTCGGCCGCCGCCTGCGCGACGCGGGCACGCGTTTCGGCGTTGACGCCGGGGCTGCTGCGCAGCGCGCGCGAGACGGTCGACTGCGACACGCCCGCACGCTCGGCGACGTCGAACGATGTCGGGCGCAGGGTTTTCATGTGCAGTCCGTCTCCCCTCTTACGCCGTCTCTTGCGTCCACGCGGGGGCTTGTCAATCGGCGAGGCCGTCCAATGCCAGGAGCGCGAAGCTCGCGAGCCAATGTTCGCCCATATAGTCGCCGGTGACGTGCGGGAGCGCGGCGGCGAGGTGCTGCTCGGCGGCGGCTTCGGCGACGGGGGTAACGGGGTGCGCGGCGCCGAGCTTGGCGGCGATCGCACGCCAGCACCAAGCGCGGCTGAGATTGAGGCCGTCGAGATGCGCGATCTTGCCGTCGCTGCGGTCCGACACGGTGGCGGGGGTGAAGAGCGTGGCGGGTTGATGCGCTGCGGCGCGGGGCAGGAAGGCGTCGAACCACGCCGGGAAGGCATCGCCGAGCACGACCGCCATCAGATGCGCCTCGGTCAGCGCCGAGGAGAGAAATTCGTCGCCGCCGGGCTCCCATGCCTGACAATCGCGGTCGCCGGCGAACCAGTCGCGCGCGCGGGCATCGATAAGGGCGACGAGCGCGGGGTCGTGCCCTCCTGCCCAATGGCGCGCGAGGAGCAGCGCGAAGGCGATGTTGAAATGGGTGCCGACGCGCAAAGGATAGGTGAGCTTGGGCAGAAAGGCGTGGAAGCGCGCCGCAAAGGCGAGCGCGAGCGGTTCGAGCGCGGCGGCCCAGGGGGCGTTGTGCTGTTCGGCCTCTGCATGCAGCGCGAGGAGCCACGCCCAGCCATAGGGACGCTCGAAGCCCGCCGCCATCGGCCGGCCCAGAAAGGCAAGCTCGCCCGCGACCTTGCCCGGCACGAGCATCGCATCGGCGCGCGCGCGGATCTCGGCCGCAACGGGAAGATCGGGATAGAGGCGCGCAAGGCGAAGGATCTGCCACCAACCATGGACGCAGCTATGCCAGTCGAAACTGCCGTGAAAGATCGGGTGATGCTCGCACGGGGGCCGTGCGTCCTCCGGCCCGTTCAGCACCAGGTCCATCTTGTAGGGATATTCGCGGCCGAGATGCGACAGGGTCGCGGTGGCAAAGCGGACGGCGTGGTCGGGGGTGAGGTCGGTCATTACCGGAATTTCTCTATCCGTTTGTGCTGAGCTTGTCGAAGCGACGTTCTTCTCTTTCGACGCTGCAGAAGCAAGAACGGCCCTTCGACAAGCTCAGGGCGAACGGAAATTTGAAGGCGGCGCTAAAACGCAAAGAGCCAGATGAAGAGGATATTGACCGCGAGCAGCGGGATCGCGGTGCCGATCTGCACCTTGATGACCCCATAGGGGTTTTTGAGCTCGAGCAGCGCGGCGGGGACAAGGTTGAAGTTCGCCGCCATCGGGGTCATCAGCGTGCCGCAGAAGCCCGCGAGCATGCCGATCGCCGCGACGACCGCGGGATCGCCGCCATATTGCCTGATGAGCAGGGGCAGGCCTACCGCGGCCATCATCACGGGGAAGGCGGCGAAGGCGTTGCCCATCACCATGGTGAAGAGCGCCATGCCGAGCCCGAAGGCGACGACGGCGCCGAACAGGCTGCCTTGCGGGATCGCGGCGCCGATAAGGTCGCCGACGACTTCGCCGACCCCGGCGAGCGCGAACACCGCGCCGAGGCTGGCGAGCATCTGCGGCAGGATCGCCGCCCAGCCGACCGCGTCGAGCAAGCGCCGCCCCTTCTGCGCCGGGAGCAGGAGCGCGGGCCGCAGCCGCGCCATGCCGACGGCAAGCGCGATCAGCACGCCGATACCGAGCGAGATCAACGTCGCCTGCTTCGGATCGGCAAGCCCCGGCACCCATTTGAAGAGGAAGGTGCCGGCGAGCGCGACCGCCGGGATGATGAGCGCGACGACAAGCAGGAAATTTCCGTATTTCGCTGCGCGTTCGGCCTGCACGGCCGCCGCCACCTCGCCGCCCGGCGCGCGGCCGATCTGGCCCGTCCCGGCGATGGCGACGAGTGCGAGCACGAGCAGCCCGTTGCCGAAATCGCCGAGGCGGTCGCCCGCGAGCATCGACAGCGCGAGCAGCCCCCAGAAGGCGGCGTTGCCGAAGCGTTTGGAATTGCTGCGATCGCCAAGGCCGAGCGCGGCGAAGATCGCGAAGGTCAGTCCGGCGAGGACATAGACGAAACCGAGCGTGATCATGCGCCGGTCTCTTGCCCCGGCGCGCGCAGCATCCGCTTTTCGAGCAGCCGCAGCCGGACACCGTGGATTAAAAAGGCCGCGATCGCGGTCGGGATCGCCCAGACCGAGAAATGCAGCGGTTCGATGACATAGCCATAGCCTTCGAGCAGCCCCTTCATCAGCAGGATCGACCCGATGGCGAGGAAGATGTCTTCGCCGAAAAACAGCCCGACATTGTCGGTCGCGGCCGCATAGGCCCGGATTTCGTCGCGCTGCGCATCGCTCAGCGTGACGCCCTGCGCCTCCGCGGCGGCTTCCGCCATCGGCGCGACGAGCGGACGCACCGTCTGCGGATGCCCGGCCACCGACGTCAGCCCGACCGCCGACATCGCCTGGCGCAGTAGCAGATAGGAGGCGAGCAGCCGGGCGAGCGTCGCGCCCTTGATCCGCCCGATCAGCGAACGCGCATGCTGCTGAAGCCCATAGGCTTCGAGCAGGCCGATGACGGGGAGCACGATCCAGACGATGCTGACATAGCGCGTATCGTTGAACGCCTTGCCAAAGGCGGCGATGATCGCGGTGACGTCAAGCCCGGCGGCCAGACCCGTCGCGAGCGCCGACGCCATGATGACGAGCAGCGGATTGAAGCGAAGCAGAAAGCCCGCGATGATGATGAGGATACCGATCAAAACGAGCATCGCGTGCCTGCCTGCGAAGCTGGTGATGGAAAGGGTTCGCGCGAAGACGCGAAGGCGCGAAGAAGGTGGTTCGGGCCGTCAGGCCCCGTAATCTTTCTACGACCACTTTGGGTGCAGCGTGGAAGAAGAAGGCCGCTGCGCGGCAAACATGATCTCTTCGCGTCTTCGCGTCTTCGCGTGAACGATTTTTTTCCCTGATCCCGCATCGCGCTAGTCATCCGCTTCCCCGTAACCCCCGCCGCCGGGGGTTTCGATGACGAAGGCGTCGCCCGCGCCCAAGTCCGCGCTGGCGGTCGCGCCCAGTTCTTCGGTCGTCCCGTCGGCGCGCTCGATCCAGTTGCGGCCCGGTGCGCCGTCGGCGCCGCCCGCAAGGCCGCTGGGCGCGATCCGGCGACGATTAGCGAGAATGTTCGCAGCCATCGGTTCGCGGAACCGGATGCGGCGCGTCGCGCCGTCGCCGCCGCGCCAGCGGCCGGCGCCGCCCGATCCTTTGCGGATCGAGAATTCCTCGACGATCACGGGGAAGCGCGCCTCCATCACTTCGGGATCGGTCATCCGGCTGTTGGTCATGTGCGTCTGGATCACCGCAGTGCCGTCGAAGCCGGGGCCCGCGCCCGATCCGCCGGCGATCGTTTCATAATATTGGTAGGCATCGTTGCCGAAGGTGAAATTGTTCATCGTCCCCTGCGCGCCCGCCATAGCACCGAAGGCGGCGAACAGCGCGTCGGTGATGACCTGGCTGGTTTCGACATTGCCCGCGACGACCGCGGCGGGGTAGCGGGGCGACAGCATCGAATTTTCGGGGACGATCAGGGTGACGGGGGCGAGGCAGCCCTCGTTCATCGGGATCGGGTCGTCGAGCATCGTGCGCAGCACATAGAGCACCGCCGCGCGCACGACCGGCAGCGGCGCGTTGAAATTATCGGGGAGCGTCGCCGAGGAGCCGGTAAAGTCGATGGTGACGTGGCGCGCCGCGCGATCGACCGTCACGGCCACGATGACTTCGGCGCCATTGTCCATCGCATAGCGGAAATGACCATCGCCCAGCCGCGCGACGAGCTGACGCACCGCCGCCTCCGCCTGACGCTGACCATGTGCCATATAGGCGGCGACGGTCGCGCCGCCGTGCGCGGCGGCGAGGTCGGCAAGGCCGCTGGCGCCGCGCTGGCAGGCGGCGACCTGCGCCTTCAGATCGGCGATGTTGAGCGCCGGGTTGCGCGCCGGCAGGTCGCCTGCAGTCAGATGCTCCTGCACGGCGGCGTCGCGGAAATGGCCGTCATCGACGATCAGCATATTGTCGAAGATGATGCCTTCTTCCTCGATATTGCGGCTGCCCGGCGGCATCGATCCGGGCGCGATCCCGCCGAGATCGGCGTGATGGCCCCGCGCCGCGACGAAAAAGGCGGGGGCATCGGCTTCGCTGTCGACGAACACCGGCATGATGACGGTGATGTCGGGCAGATGGGTGCCGCCGTCATAGGGAGCGTTGAGCGCATAGGCGTCGCCGCGCCGGATGCCGCGCCCGTCGCGCGGACGCCCCTCCGGGCCGGGTCCGCGCTGGCGCAGGATGGTCCGCACGCTTTCGCCCATCGACCCCAGATGCACCGGCATGTGCGGCGCATTGGCGACGAGCCGCCCTTCGCCGTCGAAAAGCGCGCAGGAGAAATCGAGCCGCTCGCGAATATTGATCGACGAAGCGCTGTGCTGAAGCGCGCCGCCCATTTCCTCGGCAATCGCCATGAACAGGCTGTTGAAGATTTCGAGGCGGACAGGATCGGGTGCTGCCGGATCGTCACTGTCGCCTTGCGATGGCGAGGCGACGGGACGGATGGCCGATGGCTTTGCGAGCCGCAGCGTCCCCTCGGGCTCGACCGTTGCGGTCCAGCCGGGTTCGACGACGGTCGTCGACAGCGGATCGACGATGATCGCGGGGCCGGCGATGCGGCGGCCGGGGGCAAGCGCGCTGCGCTGATGAAGTGGGACGGCGCAGGGTCCACCCGCGAGCCAGGCGGTGACGGTTTCTGCCTCCACCTCGGCCTCTGGCGCGGGTGCCGGCAGGGCCGCGGGCGCGTCGCCCGCTTCGGTCAGTTCGACACGGATGCGATCGACGACCAGATCGTCGTGCGGCGCATAGCCGAAGCGCGCGCGGAAGGCATCGACAAAGGCGGCACGCACCGCTGCGGGGTTTCCGGTCGGCAGCTCGATCGCATTGTCGCTGTCGGCGAGACGCACGAACAGCAGGGTTTCGTGCGTGACCGTTACGTCGGGTGCCAGATCGCCGCGGGCCTGGGCGCAAAGTTCGGCCTCCGCGCGGTGCAGCGGTTCGACGCAGCCCGCGCCGAGCGGCAGCGCGAGCGTACGCTCACGGATCGCCGACGGCCGCGCGAGGCCCATGCCATAGGCCGACAGCACCCCGGCAAGCGGATGGAGCAGGATCCGGTCGATCCCCAATGCGTCGGCGACGAGGCACACATGCTGCCCCGCGGCACCCCCGAAGCCGACGAGATGATAGCCTTGGCTCACATCATGTCCGCGCGCGATGGTGATGCGTTTGATCGCATTCGCCATCTGCTGAACCGCGATCGCGAGCAACCCCTCGGCAAGCGCCTCGGGCGTGATGTCGCCGACTTCGGCCGCCATGGCGGCGAATTTTTCGGCGACGATGGCGCGGTCGAGCGGCTGGTCGCCCGCCGGACCGAAGAGCCTGGGGAAATGTTCGGGCTGAACCTTGCCGAGCAGCACGTTGCAGTCGGTGACGGTCAGCGGCCCGCCGCGGCCATAGGCGGCGGGGCCCGGATTGGCGCCCGCGCTTTCGGGTCCGACGAGCAGCCGCGCACCGTCCCAGCGGCAGATCGAACCGCCCCCGGCGGCGACGGTGTGGATACGCAGCATCGGCGCCCGGATGCGCGTGCCCGCGACGATGCTTTCGTTATCGCGTTCGAGCCGCCCGGCATAATGGCTGACGTCGGTCGAGGTGCCGCCCATGTCGAAGCCGATGAGCCGAGCCTTGCCCAGCGGCGCGGCGCTGCCGACCATGCCGACGATACCGCCCGCGGGGCCCGAGAGTATCGCATCGCGGCCGTGGAACGCCGCGGCCGACGCGAGCCCGCCCGAGCTTTTCATGAATTGCGGACGGGTGTCATCGCCGAGCTGGGCGCAGAACTGGCCGACATAGTGGCGCAGCACCGGCGACAGATAGGCGTCGGCAAGCGTCGTGTCGCCGCGCCCGACCAGCTTGATCAGTGCGCTCACTTCATGGCTGACCGAAATCTGCGCGAAGCCGAGTTCGGCGGCGATCTCTGCCAGGCGCCGTTCGTGCGCGGGATAGCGATAGCCGTGCATCAAAATGATCGCGATGCTGTCGATTCCCGCCGCACGCGCCTTTTGCAGCGCGGTGCGCGCGGCGTCTTCGTCGAGCGGGATCAGCAACTCGCCGTCGGGACCGACGCGCTCGGCAATTTCGGCAACTTGGGCGTGCGGCGGTGGTGTGCGGTCGAGCCGGCGCGCGAACAGGTCGGGGCGATCCTGATAGCCGATGGTCAGCGCGTCACGGAAGCCGCGCGTGATCGCGAGGAGGGTCGGCGCGCCCTTGCGTTCGAGCAGCGCGTTGGTCGCGACGGTCGATCCCATGCGCACCGCGAGCGGCGGCAGCGCGCCCGTCGCGGCGCCGGTCAGGTCGCGGATCGCACCCACCGCCGCGTCGCCGGGACGCGCAGGGTCTTCGGAAAGATATTTGGCAGTGACGACCGCGCCCGCCGGCGAGCGCGCGACGACGTCGGTGAAGGTGCCGCCGCGATCGATCCAGATATGCCAGCGCGGATCAGGCGGTGGCGACACGATCGGGCCAGCGAATGACGATGGACAGGCCGTGATCGGCGGCGGCGCGGGTCCATTGCCCCTTGAGCTGGCGTTCGATCAGCGAGCGGATGAACTGGGTGCCGAAGCTTTCGCTTTCGATGTGCGGGGTTTCGGGCAGGCCGCTTTCGATCCACGACAGCTCGACATCGCCGCCGTCGCGGCGCCAGCCGACCGCAAGATCGCCCTTCCCGCCGAGCGCGCCATATTTGACGCTGTTGGTCACCAGTTCGTGCACGGCAAGCGCAATAGCCTGCGCGCCCTCTTCGTCAAGCCGCACGTCCGGGCCTTCGACCGCGGCAAGCCGCTGTGCGTCCCAGCCCGCAATGTCGAGCTCGCGGCGGACGATGCGGCCTAGATCGACCGTATCGACCGCGCCGGTGACGAGCATCTGCTTCGAATCGGACAACGCGCGCAGTCGCCCGTCGAATTTCGTCTCGAACGCCTCGAGGCTGTCGACTTCGCGCAGCGTGATCCGCGCGAGCGCGCCGATGCGGGCGAAGGCGTTTTTCATGCGGTGCGCCATTTCGCCGATCATCAGCTCGCGATCCTCGGCATGACGCTCCTTCTCCTCCGCCAGTGCCTGCGCCACGCCGAGGCGGCGATGCTGCAGGCGGTGCAACTGCACCGCGAGCCAGGCGAGCGCGGCGCCGAACAACAGGATCGCGAGCGGACGGCCCAGCCGGTCGATGAAGCGGCCGTAGGACAGCCGCATCGTCCAGCGGCGATCGGCGACGCGCAGCGTCTCCTGATGCGCGTCCCAGCCGACCTTGCCATGACGGAAGACGAGCGGCGCCGACGGTCCTTCGCCGGCATAGACTTCGATCCCGTCGACCGTGTCGAGCTGGTTTCCCAGCACCGCGCGCATCAGATTCTCGATGCGGAATGGCGCGTAGACAAAGGCCTCGATCGGTTGCGCGGGCGAGGGCGGCGGTACCGCCGACGGCGCCGCGTCCGCAGCCACCGGCGGGTTGGCGTAGACGGGCACATAGATCAGGAAGCCCGGCTGCTTATGCTGCGCATTACGCTCCTGGATCAGTTCGACGATCCCGCTCGCCGCCGGCTGGCCGGTCTGCCAGGCGCGGCGCATCGCCTCGCGCCGGATCGGTTCGCTGTACATGTCGTAGCCGAGCGCCCCGCGGTTGCGATCATTGTCGGGTTCGACAAGGACGATGGGAAAGCCGATCGGCTCGCTTGTCCTCGGCCAGACCCTGATCTCCTTGCCATAATTTTCGCGCAGCTGCGCCTCGGCCGCGGCGGGGGTATCCTGCTGGATCGCGACGGCGATGCCGACCCCCTGCATCCCCGGCGCGCGCACCTGCGGCCGCAGCGCCGCGAGGAAGGCGCGGACCCCCGGCCCGCTCGCCGCCGTGTCGGACTGATAGAGCGCGCGCACCCCTTCGAGCACCGCGAGCTGATCGCGCAGCCGGACGTTGACCTGCATCGCGACGCGGGTCGCCTGCTCATCCTCCTGCGCCTTGTTGTAGAAGAAGCTGGCGACCGCCGCCGCCAGCGCGGCCGCAAGAATGCCGAGCCCGACGAAGCGGACCGAAAGGGCCATCAGCCGATCTGCCCAGAGCGAAGGGCGCATTACACATATCCTGATGATTGCTGCCGTAGCAGCGCCCCCCTCTGTCACAAATAGGAGCATGCCAAGCGACCGATAGCAAGCAGCATTTGTTGCGCATTGCTGTAATCATCGAACAGGTTGCAGCGAACAACCGACCGCCTATGTTCGGGCAGGAAACAGGAGGATGCCAAGATGATAGTCTACGGGTCGATCGTATCGCCGTTCGTGCGAAAATTGCTCGCTTTTCTGGGTGAAAAGGGTCTTGATTTCGAGATCAAGGGCGTGGGCATCGGCGATCCCGATCCCGGCTTTCGTGCCGCATCGCCGCTCGGCAAGATGCCGGCGATCGACGACGACGGCTTCCTGCTCGCCGATTCGAGCGCGATTATCCACTATCTGGAAGCGAAATATCCCGAACCGGCGCTGATCCCCGCCGATCCCGAAGCACGCGGCCGCACCGTGTGGTGGGACGAGTTCGGCGACACCGTGTTCGCGGCCTGCGGCGGCAAGATGTTCTTCAACCGCATCGTCGCCCCCAAATTCCTGGGCCGCGAAGGCGACCTCGCCGCCGCCGCCGAAGCCGAAGCCGAGGAACTGCCGAAATTGCTCGCCTATCTGGAGGGCGCGATCCCGGCGTCGGGTTATCTGGTCGGCGACCGGCTGACCCTCGCCGATCTCGCGGCGGTGTCGCCGCTGGTCAATGTCCGCCACTGCGGCATAACGATCGACGCCGCCACCTATCCCAAAATCGCCGCGTGGAGCGAGGCGATCCTGTCGCGCCCGAGCATGGCACCGTGGATCGCCAAGGAAGAGCGGATGATGGCCAAGGTGCTGGCGGGTTGATCCGGACCGGCGCGGCGATCGCGGGCGCCCTGCCGCTGGCCGCGCCGCTGGCATCCCCGGCGGCCGCGCAACCATCGATGCCGGTCGCACGCACCACCGGATAGAGGCGACCGACCAAGTCGCTTTCCGAAACCCCTTGCATTTGCGAATCAGTCGCACTAGCGGCCTGCTCAACAGGAGTTGAGAATGATTCGCAAAATTGTCGCCGCGGCGCTGGCCTGCACCGCGCTTTCCTCCCCCGCGCTCGCGCAGACCGCGGCGCCCGACACGAAGGGCGAGGATAATATCGTCGTCACCGCGGCGCGCACGATCCTGCCGCCCAACGCCCTGCCACTGACGGTCGATGTCATCGGCAAGGAGGCGCTCGACCAGCAGGTGCTGATTTCGGGATCGGTCACCGACGCGGTCGCAACGCTGACCCCCAGCTTTTCGCCGACGCGTCAGAAATTGTCGGGCGCCGGTGAGACGTTGCGCGGGCGCTCGCCGCTCTATGCGATCAATGGCATTCCGCAATCGACCCCGCTGCGCGACGGCAGCCGCGACGGCTTCACGATCGATGGCTTCTTCATCGACCGGGTCGAGGTCATTTACGGTTCGAACGCGCTGCAGGGGATCGGCGGCACCGGCGGTATCGTCAATCAGGTGACGGTCGGTGCGCCGAAGACCGAAGGCGTCAGCGGCCGACTGCTGCTGCAGGGCACCGCCGACGACGAATTTTCCGAAGCCGGCATGGGCGGCAAGGCGGCGGGGCTGATCCAGTATCGGGCCGGTCGCTTCGACGCGTCGGTCGGCGCCGCCTATGAGGTGCGCGGCATCTTTCGCGACGGCGAAGGCCGCCCGGTCGGGATCAATCTGACGCAGGGCGAGACGCAGGATTCCAAGACGCTCTCGCTGTTCGGGCGCTTTGGCTACGAGGTCACCGATACGATGCGGCTCGACCTGATCGCCAGCCGTTACGAATTGAAAGGCGACGGCGATTATGTCGCGGTGGCAGGCAATCGTGCGACCGGCCTGCCGACCAGCGCTGCGCGCGGCACCCCGCCCGGCGATCCCGCCGCGAGCCGCACCGAAAGCCTGGCGCTGTCGTTGACCGACAGCAACCTTGGCGGCGGGAATTTCGTCGGCCAGATTTTCTGGAACCGCACCCGCGACACCTTCGGCGGCGAACCCAATCCGATCGCGACCTTCCAGGACGTCCAGATCGCGCCGGTCGGAACGCTGTTCGATCAATCGCAGAACCGCAGCCGCAAATATGGCGCCAAGCTCAGCTATGAGCGTGCGGTGCCCGGTTTCGAGGCACTGACGCTGATCGCCGGTTTCGACGCGCTGTGGGATTCGACCGAGCAGCGGCTGATCGCCACCGACCGCGTCTGGGTGCCGCCGACCGATTTCCGCAGCTTCGCGCCGTTCGGACAGGCCAATCTCAAATTGTTCGACGGCCTCGTCCGCGTCGCCGGCGGAGCGCGCTACGAAAATGTGAAGATCAGCATCGACGATTATACCACGCTCGCGAGCGCCGGCCGCACCTTCGTCAAGGGCGGCAGCCCGAGTTTCGACGACGTGCTGCTGAACGGCGGGGTAATCGTCGAGCCCATCCCCGGCATCCGCGCCTATGCGAGCTATGCCGAGGGCTATACCGCCCCCGACGTCGGCCGCATCACCCGCGCGGTGAGCACGCCGGGGGTCGAGATCGACAATTTCCTCAACATCCGTCCGATCGTATCGAACAACCGCGAGATCGGCGTCGAGGTGAAGCGCGGCCCGCTCGATGCGAGTGCGACCTATTTCTGGTCGTCGAGCAAGGAGGGGCAATTGCTCGTCGCCCGGCCCGACGGCATTTTCGACGTGCTGCGCCAGCGCGTCGCGATCGAGGGACTGGAAATCAATCTGGCGGTAAAACTGCCGATCGACGGCCTGACCGTCTCGGCCGGCTACGCCCATCTCGACGGCAAATATGATGCCGACGGCGACGATGTGGTCGACACCGACCTCGACGGTGCGAATATCTCGCCCGACCGGCTGAATCTGGCCGCCAGCTATGCCAAGGGGCCGTTGACGGCGCGCGTCCAGACGCAATTCTATCTTGCGCGCAGCTTCACCGGCCCGACGCGCGACCCGCGCAACGATTTCGAGGGCTATAATCTGACCGACGCCTTCCTGCGTTACCAGACGCGGATCGGCGGCATCAGCCTGGCGGTGCAGAATCTGTTCGACCGGCAATATATCGCCTATGCGAGCGACACCCAGCGCCCGACCGACAATTTCTTCAACTTCGCCGGGCGCGGACGCACCTTCACGCTGGGCTGGGATTATCGCTTCTGATGCAGTTGCTCGACACGCTGCACCGCTGGACCGGCGGGCTGATCGGACTGGTGCTCGGCCTGCTGGGCCTCTCCGGCGCGATCCTCGTCCACAAGGATGCGTGGATCGGGCTGCCGCATAGCGGCGACCCGCTGCGCAGCGACCTTGGCAGCGTGACGCGGGCGACCGAGGCGATCATGGCGCAGCCGGGCGCGCAGGGCATCATCTATGCCCGCGACGGCTTCGGTCTCCACCAGACCCGTTTCGGCGAAGGCGCCGGTGCCTATGCCGACCAGACCGGACAGATCGTCACCCGCTGGGCGAGCCAATGGGAGCGGCCCGAGCTGTGGATCTTCGATTTCCATCACCATCTGTTCGCGGGCGACAGCGGCGAGTGGGTGATCGGCATCGCGGGCCTGTGCGGGCTGTTCTTCATCGTGTCGGGCATCATCCTGTGGTGGCGGACGCGCCGAACTTTCCGCCTGCGCCTGTGGCCGAAGCGGATGAGCCGGCCGGTGATCGTCACGCATCACCGCGACCTGGGGATCGTGATGGCACCGCTGTTGCTGCTGTCGGTCGTCACCGGGACGATGATGATCTTTCGCCCCTTCGCAATGGCACTCGTCGCGCCCTTCGGTTCGATTGCCGCGGCGGAGAAGTCGATGGCACCGCCCAAATATAAGGGCGGCCCGCTCGCCGCGAGGCCCGATTATGCGGCGATGCTCGCCGAGGCGCGCCGCCGCTTTCCCGACGGCGAGTTCCGTATCCTCAGCCTGCCGCGCAAGGCGGGCGACCCGATCATGCTGCGGATGCGCCGACAGGCCGAATGGCTTCCCAACGGCCGCTCGACACTGTGGTTCGACGCGCAGACGGGCCGGTTGCTCGGCGCGCGTGACGCGCTCGCCATGGCGCCCGCCGCACAGGCGTTCAACAAGGCCTATCCGCTGCACGCCGCCAAGGTCGGCGGGCTCGGCTATCGCATCGTCATGACCTTGTCGGGGCTGACGATGGCGATGCTCGGCAGCTTTGCGGTGTGGACCTTCTGGTTCCGGCGGCCGAAGCCCGCCCGCACCCGACCGCGCCGCATCGCCACCGCCTGACCCCCCGCTCCGCCCGCGATCGCGCGCCATATTGCGCCGCCCCAATAGTTAGGCATTGACCTAACTATTGGGGCGCTCTAAGAGGGTTGGCGAAAGGAGACTGCGATGTCGACCATCCGGCCCGACGCCCCGATTGCGCCCGAACCGGCGATGATCGACGGTATCTTCCGCGCCCTCGCCGACCCGACACGGCGGCAGGTTCTCGAACGGCTGGGCGAACGACCGGCCTCGGTCAGCGAACTTGCGGCGCACCACCCGATGGCGCTCCCCTCCTTTCTCGCGCACCTCAAGGTGCTCGAAGGCTGCGGCCTCGTCCATTCGCGCAAGCATGGCCGGGTCCGCACCTACAGCCTTGCCCCCGACCGGCTGCGGCTGGCCGAGGACTGGCTCGCGACCCAGCGCCGCCTGTGGGAAGGCCGGCTCGACCGCATGGATGCCTATCTGCTCTCGCTCAAGAACAAGAAGGAGACCCCCGAATGACCTTTCCGCTCAGCCCGGTCGACCCCGACCTCGACCTTGTCCTCGAACGCGTGATCGACGTGCCCGCCGACCTTGTGTGGAAGGTCTGGACCACGCCCGAGCATCTGGTGCACTGGTTCGTGCCCAAGCCCTGGACGGTCACCGCCTGCGAGATGGACCTGCGCCCCGGCGGCGTCTTCAGCACGACGATGCGCTCGCCCGAGGGCGAGGAATTTCCGAACAGCGGCTGTTATCTGGAAGTCGTGCCGGGCGAACGGCTGATCTTCACCGACACGCTGCTCCCCGGCTTCCGCCCCGCGCCCGCGCCCTTCTTCACCGCCGGCCTGTTCCTGACGCCGCAGGGCAACAGCACGCTCTATCGCGCGGTCGCGGTCCACGGCGACAGTGCCGCGCGCCAGAAGCATGAGGAAATGGGCTTCCACGACGGCTGGGGAACCGTGGTCGGCCAGATGGTCGACTATATCAAGGCGATGTGATCCGCCGACGCAGGTCGGCAACGGACATTGGGCATCGGCTCGGCGAGGCATAGCGCGCTTTCCTATTTTCGCCGCGCTCCTATATCGTCGTCGCTTCCATGACCCGTGCCCGCGTCCTCCTTCTGACCGCCGCCCTCGGCCCGCTCGACTATCGCATCCCGCACGGCAGCGACGCGCCGCTCGGTAGCGTCGTCGTCGCGCCGCTCGGCCCGCGGCGGCTGGGCGGCGTGGTGTGGGAGGATGAAAGCTTCGGCGCCCCCGACCCCGTCGGCGACAACCGCCTGCGCAATTTGTTCGAGGTCGTGCCGGTGCCGCCGATCCGCGCGCCGCTGCGCCGCCTCGTCGAATGGACGAGCGACTATTATCTCGCACCCCCTGGATCGGTGCTGCGCATGGTTCTGCCCGGCGCCGCCTTTGCCGACGCGCGGCGCCCGATCGTCGAATATCGCGCCACGGGAGAGCTGCCGGCAAGGATGACGCCGCAGCGCACCGTGGCGCTTGAAAAGATCGGCGCGCGGCAGGGCATTGTGCGCGAACTCGCGGCGCTGGGCGAAGTCAGCGAGGCGGTGATCCGCGGCCTCGTCCAGACGGGCGCACTCGAGGCGGTGAGCGTGTCGGCCGATCAGCCCTACCCGGAGCCCGACTCTGCCTTCGCGCCGCCCGACCTCTCGTCCGAGCAGGCGGCGGCGGCCGGGCAATTGCGCGACGCCGTCGCCGCCCGCGGGTTCGAGACGCTGCTGCTCGACGGCGTCACCGGATCGGGCAAGACCGAAGTCTATATGGAAGCGATTGCCGCCGCCGTGGATGCCGGCCGGCAGGCGCTCGTCCTGCTCCCCGAGATCGCGCTTACCGAACCAATGCTGACGCGCTTTGCCGCGCGCTTCGGCTGCGAGCCGGTGGCGTGGCACAGCGGGCTGCGATCGGTCGAGCGGCGGCGCGCCTGGCACGCGATCGCAAGCGGCGAGGCGAAGATCGTCGTCGGCGCGCGCTCGGCGCTGTTCCTGCCTTACGCCAATCTGGGCGTGATCGTCGTCGATGAGGCGCATGAAACCAGCTTCAAGCAGGAGGATGGCGTCCATTATCACGCGCGCGACGTCGCGGTGATGCGCGGTCATTTCGAGGGGCTGCCGGTGATCCTTGCGAGCGCGACCCCGGCGCTTGAAAGCCTCGCGCAGGTCGAGGCCGGGCGCTATCGCCACATTGTGCTCCCCGCCCGCTTTGGCGGCGCGACGCTGCCCGATCTTGCCGCGATCGACATGCGGCAGGATCCGCCCGATCGCGGCCGCTGGCTCGCGCCGCCGCTCGTCGAGGCACTCGCCGACCGGTTGCAGAAGGGCGAGCAGAGCCTGCTGTTCCTCAACCGCCGCGGTTTTGCGCCGCTAACCCTCTGCCGCACCTGCGGCCACCGCATCCAGTGCCCGAACTGCACCGCTTGGATGGTCGAGCACCGGCTCGTCCACCGCCTCGCCTGCCACCATTGCGGTCATGTGATGCCGCCGCCGCGCCTCTGCCCCGAATGCGAAGACGAGGACAGCCTCGTCGCATGCGGCCCCGGCGTCGAGCGCGTCGCCGACGAGGTGAGCTTACGCTTTCCCGAGGCGCGCACCGCGATCGTCACCAGCGACACCCTATGGTCGCCCGCGAAGGCGGCCGAGTTCGTCGAGGCGGTCGAGGATGGACTCGTCGACATCATCATCGGCACCCAGCTCGTCACCAAGGGCTATCATTTCCCCAATCTCACGCTCGTCGGCGTGGTCGACGCCGACCTCGGCCTCGACGGCGGCGATCTGCGCGCCGCGGAGCGGACTTTCCAGCAGATCGCACAGGTCGCGGGACGTGCGGGGCGCGGCGTGAAGCCCGGCGAGGTGCTGATCCAGACGCGCGTACCCGACGCCCCCGTCATGGCGGCGCTCGTCGCCAACGACCGCGAAGGCTTTTATGCCGCCGAAGCGGCGGCGCGCAAATTCGCCGGGGCGCCGCCCTATGGCCGCTTCGCCGCGCTCGTCATCTCGTCCGAAGATATCGAGGTTGCGCGCGGTGTCGCGCAGCGGCTGGGCGAAAAGGCGCCCGTCGCCGACGGCCTCGCCATCTATGGGCCAGCGCCCGCGCCGCTCGCGATGCTGCGCGGCCGCCACCGCTTCCGCCTCCTCCTCCACGCCCCGCGCAGCTTCGACCTGCAGGGCGCGATCCGCGACTGGATCGGCCGGATAGATTGGCCGGCAAAGGTGCGCCTTGCGATCGACATCGACCCCTATAGTTTCGTCTGAGGCGAATCGGCATTTACAGGGCCGACATTGGGGCTAGACCTTGGTGATGTCCCGCTCGACCCTGCGCCTTGCGCTCGCCCTCGCCACCGGCCTCGTTGCCGTCGGCGCCACGCCGCTTCTTGCCGAGCCGATCGCGGTTCCGGTCATCACGCCCAAAGATCTCGGCGATGATGACAGCGGGCGCCTGATCGTCTTTGCTCAAAAGGTCGAACCGGGCGCAAAACCCCAGGACGCGGTCGACACGTCGCCGTTCGAGCCGACCGGCACGGCGATCGCGGCGGTCGAGGTGAGCAGCCTCAAGCCGGGCCGGACCGCAATCGTCGGCACCGACGTCGATGCCTTTCCGGCCGCCTGGTCGACGCTGGCGCCGGGCACCTATCGCATCCAGGCGGTGTTCGACCGCAACCATGACTATAATTATGGCGGGCGCGGCGCGGGCGATCTGGTCTCACCCGTCGTCGAAGCCCGCCTGCCGGGGCCGGTGCCGACCTTGTCGCTCGACCGCGAGATCGCAGGGCAGGATTTCGCAGGCTGGCTTGCCGCACTATCGCCCGAGGCGCGGGCGGGTATCGAACCCGGGCTGACGTCGGTCGAGCCGCTTTCGGTGCACAGCACCGCCCTCTCGCGTTTCTGGGGACGCAATACCGCGATCGAGGGATGGGTCGCCTTGCCGCCGGACTATGCCAGGGGCGGCGACACCTACCCCACCGTCTATTCGGACGGCGGCTTCGGCAGCACGAGCGATAGCGCGCACGCAAGTGCCGCGCGCACTGCGGCGATGATGGCGAAGGGCGACCTGCCCTCGATGATCTGGGTTTTCCTCGACCATCATATCGCGACCGGGACGCACGAATTTGCCGATTCGGCCAACAACGGCCCGTGGGGTACGGCGCTGACGACCGAGGCAATCCCCGCGCTGGAGGCGAAATATCGCATGGACGCCCGTCCGTCGGGCCGTTTCCTGACCGGACACAGTTCGGGCGGCTGGTCGATGCTCTGGTTGCAGGTCGCCTATCCCAAGCTGTTCGGCGGAAGCTGGCCGACCGCGCCCGACCCGAGCGACTTTCACGATTTCACGAATATCGACCTCTATGCGCCTGCCGCCAATGCCTATGCGGGCAGCGACGGCAAAGACCGGCCGCTCGTTCGCGACGACGGCAAGGTCGTCGCGACCTTTCGCCAGTTCGCCCAGCTCGAGGCGGTACTCGGTCCCTATGGCGGCCAGCTTGCAAGCTTCGACTGGGTCTTTTCGCCCAAATGCCCCGATGGACGTCCCTGCGCGATGTTCGATCGCGCGACCGGCAAGATCGACCCCGCCGTCGTCACCTATTGGCGCGATCATTATGACATCGCGCATATCATCGCGCGCGACTGGGCACGGCTCAAACCCGACCTCGACGGCAAGATTCATCTGACCGTCGGCACTGCGGACACTTTTTATCTCAACCAGTCAGCCGAGCGGCTGAAGGCCGTCCTCGACGGCCTGGGCGCCAACGCGAGCTTCCGCTTCGTTCCCGGCCGCACCCACTTCGATCTCTACAAGGAAGGCGACGATCGCTGGGCGCTCACCAAGACGATGGCAAAGGAAATGTACGCCGTGGCGCGGCCCGCAACGGCCGCTCAATAATCGGGTTCGGCGCCGCCCAGCACCTGCTGCGCCTGACCGGTCAGCCACGCCATCGCCGCCGCCCACGGCTGATGCCCGTGGCTGATCCGCGCGACGCCGAGCGCCGCCAGTTCGGCATGGGTCGGCCCCGCCTTGGCGCGCAGGATATTGACCGGTAGCGGCGACGCCTCGCAGATCGCGCCGATGCAGCGCGGATCGCCAAGGAAGGGGACGAACAGCGACCCCGCACCGGCATCGGCATAGGCGCGGGCGCGCTCGAGCACGGCGGCGACAAGCCGTTCGCCGTCCTTCGCCGCATCGGCGCCGCGAAAAACATCGCAGCGGGCGTTTACGAAAATGCCGGTATCGGCCGCGGCACGGTAGCGCGCCTGCGCCTCCGCGATCGGCAGCAAATCGTTCCGGCCGGGCAGCCGGTCCTCCATATTGATCCCTGCCGCGCCCGCAGCCCTTGCCTGCGCGACCGAGGCGCCGACGCTGGCAGGATCGTCACCATAGCCCGATTCCATGTCGATCGTGACCGGCAGATCGGTGACCGACAGGATGCGCGCCAGATTCTCGAACACATCGGCGACCGGAAAATCCTCGCCATCGGCGCGACCCTGCGCGCCGGCGACGCCATAGCTTCCGGTCGCGATCGCCTTGGCGCCCGCGGCGGCAACCGCCTTCGCGCTGCCGGCGTCCCAGATATTGACCAGAATCAGCGGGTCGCCGGGAATGTGAAGAGCGCGGAAACGGGCAATGCTTTCGTCGGCAACGGTCATTGTGTCATCCTTTCGACAGGCGGTTGAAGCGGAACGGCGCATTGTTATAGTGACGCATCGAAAACCGGGGGAATACAAGGTGATTACATTATTCAACAGGGCTCTGCGCGCCGGAGCCTTCCTCGTCACGCTGGTATCGGCAAGCATCGCGCACGCCGAATGGTGGGAAGCGGAGACCAGTCACTTCATCATCGTGTCCGAAAGCAGCAAAGAGGACACCCAACGATTCGCGACCGAGCTCGAACGCTTCGACAATGCGTTGCGCTATATGCAGGGGCTTGCCGTGCCGGGTCCGGAGGTCGGCGAATCAAACAAGGTGCGGGTTTATCGCTTCGGCAGCACCGACGATATCGGCCGACTCGCGGGCAGTTCGCAGGTCGCAGGCTTCTATATTCCGCGTGCCGGGAATGCAGTATCTTTCGTGCCGGCCAAGGATGACGACAGCGACCGCTTCGACCGCAACCTTGATCGGCGGGCGCTGCGCGAAAAGACCGAGTTGACGCCGGCGCGCATCTTGTTCCACGAATATGTTCATCATTTCATGCTGCAGAATTTCAGCACCAGCTATCCGCACTGGTACCTTGAGGGCTTCGCCGAACTTTACGGCACGCTCGAACTGTTCGACGATGGCACCTTCCGGATCGGCAACGTCCCGCAACATCGCGGCGAAGCTCTTTTCGCACTGTCCGACGTCCGCCTGACCCGTCTGTTCGATCATAACAAACGGCTCGACGGGCAGGATCTCTACCAATCCTACTCGTTCGGATGGTTGCTCGCCCACTATCTGAATTTCAACCCCGAGCGCCGGGGGCAATTGGCCGCCTATCTGAAGGCGCTGAATGCCGGTGAGGACAGCCTTACCGCTGCGAAGCGCATCTTCGGCGACCTCGACAAGCTGCAGGGCGAACTTCGCAAATATAAGGGCGGACCGTTCCCCACGATGGACGTGAAGCCCGCCCATTATGTCGCTCCCAAGGTCGTGATGCGTCAGCTGACGGCAGGTGAAGAAGCCGTGATGCGCGCCCATATTCGCAGCGAGCGGGGCGTATCCAAGCGTGAAGCTCAACAGGTCGTAGACGAGGTCGATGGAAAGGATCGCCAGTATAGCGACAATCTGGCGGTGCAGCTGATCACGGCCGAAGCCTATACCGACGCAGGCGAATTCGCGAAGGCGGAAGCAGCGCTGAAACGCGCGCTTGTGATCGCCCCCGAATCGCAGGAAGCCAATGTGCTGATGGGCAACATGTTCATGGCACGCGCCAAAAAGGAGAAGGACAACGCCGTGTACGCGCAGGCGCGGCCCTGGTTCACCGAGGCGTATCGGCTGGACCCCAAGGACCCCCGGGCAGCTATTGGCTATTACATGACCTACTACCAGGCACGGGAAGCGATCCCCGAACCTGCGCTCATCGCGCTGGAAAGCGTGTTCGACTATTCGTCCTATGACGATGGGTACCGTCTCGTCCTGGCGCGCCAGTTGCTCGATGAAAACAAGGGCAAGCTTGCACGTTCGGTGCTGGCCCCGCTCGCCTTCTCCAGCCACAAGCAGGCGGAAGCGAACAAGGTTGCAGAGGTAGTCGACGCAATCGACGCCGGCCAGATTCAGGACGCGCGCACGACCATGGCCGCGATCTTCGCCAAACAAGACGAAGACGAAGGGAAATAGGACGGAAAGTCCACACGTCGGCCGCGTCTTCGAGGCGCGGCCGATGCTTCTCATCTCACATCTCTTCGCGCTTCAGAAGTTCGCGTTTGATTGGCAGGCCATAGGCATAGCCGCCGAGCGAGCCGTCGCTGCGCACGACGCGGTGGCACGGGATGAGGACCGCGACATTGTTGGCGCCGTTGGCGCTGCCCGCGGCGCGCACCGCCTTGGGCTTGCCGACCGCGGCCGCGATGTCGGCGTAGCTGCGCGTCTCGCCCGCCGGTATCTTGCGCAGTTCGCGCCAGACCGCTTCCTGAAAGGCGGTGCCCTTCACGTCGATCGGAATATGGTCGAAACCGGCCGCCGGCGCCTCGACTGCATCGACCACCTGTTGCAGCAGCGCCGTGAAATCGGCGCCGCCTTCGACCAGTTCGGCCGCCGGGAAGCGCGCCTCGAGCGCATCGCGTCCTTCGGCGAAGCTCAGGCGGCACACGCCCTTTGCGGTCGCCGCGACGAGCATGTCGCCAAGGCTCGTCGATACCACCGCCCAGTGAATCGTCGCGCCCTTGCCGCCGTTCACCCATGCCGAAGCGGTCATTCCCATGCGTCCCTCCATCGTGTCGTAAAAGCGCGACGGCCCCGAAAAGCCCGCGTCATAGATGGCGTCGGTCACGCGCCCCGCCTCGCTCAACGCCGCGCGGGCGCGCTCTTCGCGCAGCGCCCTTGCATAGGCGGCTGGCGACAGGCCGGTGTGGCGGGTGAAGACGCGCTGAAAATGGGTCGGCGAATAGCCGGTACGCGCCGCAAGATCGGCGAGCGCGAGCGGCTCTTCGCTGCCCTTGATCGCGGCGATTGCGGCGATCACGGCGCCTTCGTCGCGCGCGACATCGTCGGGCAGGCAGCGCTTGCACGGGCGTAGCCCTGCGGCGCGTGCCGCGGTGCCGTCGGCGAAGAAGCGGACATTCGCACGCGCCGGATGCCGCGCCGCGCAGCTCGGCCGGCAATAGATGCCCGTCGTCAGCACACCGGTAACGAAGCGCCCGTCGAGCGCGCGGTCGCGGCGCTGCACCGCCGCCCAGCGATCGGCATCGGTCATGCTGTCGGCGCTCATGGCTCGGCTCCCTCGCTCGCATCCCGCTCGATCCGCGCGGCGAAGCATCCGTACGCGGCGTTATGGGCGTCGATATAGGCGATGCCGGCGTCGGCGAACAGGTCGCGTATTGCCGCGTCGGCTTCGCCGGGCGCGGCGAGGCGCGCGGTTCGCAGCATACCGTCGGCACCAAAGGCGCGCATTGCGAGCGGGCGCCCCTCGAACACAGGCGGCGTCCGGTCGCGCCATATCGTGCGCGCCGCGCCGCGCCGGACATAGATGGCATAGGCGCTGCGATAGGGCGTGGCGACATCGTGGCTGAGGTGATGCAGCAGTACTAGTTCCTCGCCCGCCCTTGCGTCCTCCAGGCTGACCCGGCACGGAAAACCGCGGTCGGCGGTGGCAATGACGCGGCGGGCGTTCCGCGCGCTCAGCGCCTCATCGTCGAGCGCGAAAAGCGGGGCGAAAGGCGCGGGGTCCAGCCCCTGAATTCGATAGCTCATTCGATAGGTCATATGCGGCTCCTTAGTCTGCTCGCCGATATGTCATGCCAGGCGCGGCGATGCGTCCCGATGCTTGCGCTCAAAGCCGGACGATGCGCGCGCCACTGAATTTTTCAATCAAACCAACGGCTTCGATGCCCCGGCATCGACGGATCACAGTGGAGACTCTCGAATGGCAACCATCGACCTATCGCAGACGGGCGGAAAGCGGGCGGCGCCGCGCGACTGGCTCCGGCTTTCCGCAACCTTCTGCTTCCTGTCGATCGCGGCGGGCCAGCTGCTCTTCACCGCCTTCATCCTGCTCTTCTACTACCCGCCGTCCTTGTCGGGCGACTTCGCCGCCTGGAATGCCAAGCCGCTGATCAAGGGCTTCGTGCCCGGCGATCCGGGCGGCAATCTCTTCTTCGCGGCGCATGTGCTGATGGCGGCGGTCATCACCTTCGGCGGGCTGGTGCAGTTGATCCCGGCGATCCGGGGGCGCTGGCCCGCCGTTCACCGCTGGAACGGCCGGCTCTATCTGCTCAGCGCCCTGGTGCTCGCGCTCGGGGGGCTCTGGCTGACCTGGGTTCGCGGCACGTGGCTGCACTGGGCGGGCGCGGTGGGGATCAGCCTCGATGCGCTGCTCATTCTTCTCTTCGGCGCGCTTGCATGGCGGGATGCGCGGGCGCGCCGGTTTGCGGCCCACCGACGCTGGACGCTGCGCCTGTTCGCGGTGGCAAGCGCGGTGTGGTTCATGCGCGTCGGCTATATGGCATGGGGCATCGCGGCCGGCGGCGCGGGAATCGGCACGGCGATGGACGGCCCGTTCGACATCTTTCTGGCCTTCGCCAACTCGCTGCTGCCGCTCGGCGTGACCGAACTCTATCTGCGCACCGGCGCGCGGAGCAGGCCCGCGGCGCGATCCGCCGTGACCGCACTGCTGGCGACGAGCGCGCTCGTCATTCTGGTCGGCAGCGCCGGGGCGTGGCTGATGATGTGGCGCCCCTACCTCTAACTTGCCTTCGCGCGCGCAGCGACTAGGTTCGCGGCCATGACCCGTCTTCTCGCACGCTTCCTCGCCCCCCTGCTTGCCCTCGTCGCCCTCGCGGTTCCCGCCCGCGCCGCTGACGATATCAGCGCGGTTTCGCGCAGCGTCGTCCGCGTCGTCACTGTCGCGATGGTCGATGGCGAGGTGGTCGGCTTCGGGCATGGCAGCGGCATCGCCATTTCGCCGACCCGCATCCTCACCAACGCCCATGTCGTCGAATCGGCGGCCAAATATCCGAACAATGTCGCGCTCGGCGTCGTCCCCTCCGAAGGGCAGAAGAGCTACGCCGGCAAGCTGATCGCGATCGATACCAAGCGCGACCTGGCGCTCATCGAAATGACCGAGGGGCGCGTGCCCGCCGCGGTCATCTATTCGGGGCCGTTCGAGGCGGGGGCAGAGGTCGTCGCGCTCGGCTATCCGGGCAATGTCGACCTTGCGACCGCGCAGAGCGCGACCGACTATATCACCCCGCGCAGTCCGGTGCGGAGCGAGGGCAATCTGTCGAACACCCAGGCGATCGAGGGCATCGCCACCTATGTCCACACGGCGAAGATCGCGCGCGGCAATTCGGGCGGGCCGCTCGTCGACAGTTGCGGGCGCATCGTCGGCATCAACACCTTCATCACCCGCGCCGACGACGGCGATTCGCCCTTCGCCTTCGCGATCGCGGGGCGCGAGGTGACGCGCTTTCTGGGCGATGCCGGACAGAGTTTCGCGAGCGTCGGAACGCCGTGCCTGACGATGGCCGAGGCCGACGCCCGCGACCGCGCCGCGCTGGAAGCCGATGCCCGCGCGCTGGCGCAGGCCAATGCCGCGCGCGACGAGGCGGCGAAGCTCGACCATGACCTCAAGGCCGCGCGCGCCGAGGAAGCGGCGATGACCGCGCGCGAGAACCGCATGGCGCTTGCCGGGGTGCTGTTCGTGATCGGCGCGCTCGGCGCCGGGGCGGCGCTGCTCTTCTACAATCAGAAGAATATGCGCGGCGCCAAGATCGCGGGGAGCGCCGGGGCGGCGCTGATGCTGTTCGCGGCGCTGCTCTTTGCGACGCGGCCCGATGCGCGTGCGGCGCTCGACGCGGTCGAAGGTGGCACGACCGATACGGCGAAGCCCGACGGCGCCAAGCTCGCCGAGGGCAATTATCTCTGCACGATCCGCCCCGACCGCAGCCGCATCACCGTGTCATCGACCACCGACGTACCGGTCGCGATCGCCGCGAACGGCTGCGTCAACGATCGCACCCAATATGCGATGGGCGCCGACGGCCGCTGGCAGCGTATCCTGGTGCCCAATGAGGAGGCGACCGTGACCGTCGCGTCGATCGATCCGGCGGCGAAGGATTACCGCGTCGATCGCTATCTGCTCGATGCCGACACGATGAAGCTGGCGCGCGAGGCGCGTTCGGGGATCACGCTGAAGGCCTGCACCACCGACGCCGATGCGCTTGCGGGGCTCGCCACGCAGCAGGAGGCAATTCGCGCCGTACTGCCCGCCACCCCGAATGAGCGGCTCGTCTATCAATGCCAGAAGGCGGCGGCAGGGGTGGGAGCAAAGCCAGCGCCCTGATGCGACGCGGGGCGGTGGCAGCGTCTGCTATCCCCCGCACGCCTTGAACAGCATGAGTGTGCGGTCCCTCGCGAGGTCGGCGCTCGGTTCGTGATAATCCTTGCGGCGGTCGCTGTTGAAGCCGTGGCCCGCCTCATAGACGAAGATTTGCGCGGTCGGAT